>ERZ857629.175-NODE-175-length-100238-cov-8.836150_pt1 | contig 100238 bp, 84 predicted proteins | sample MGYA00519700_ERZ857629 | MGnify/ENA primary metagenome ERZ857629 (study PRJEB31778, sample SAMEA3449351) | human gut metagenome | biome: human gut; feature: human-associated habitat; material: faeces | place: United Kingdom | collected 2010/2012 ... | reverse complement strand
AACTATGTATAAAAGTCAGATAACAGAGCAGCGGGGGAGCTTGAGGGGGCAAGGCTCGCCTCAAATTGGATAAACCGCCGTCGAAAACCTTGATATACCAAGGCTTTCGGCAACAGCATTTTGAACTCTTTCAAAATGCTCGGCGGAAAGCGCTGTCAAAAAAAGTCCTTACAGGACTTCTTTGACAAGCTGAAAATAAATACCGGGTGCGGCTCATTCTCAGAATGACCGTCCCGGTGTTTTTGCCGTATCTTATAGTAATCTGACGCAGGCTTGTCAGGTCGGGAAAAAGACGCGCCGTTATTGCCCGAAGCCCGGGATAATGACGCGCCTTTTTCATGGAATAAATATAAATTTATACGCCTATCCGGTAAAGCAGAGAGAAGTGCGGAAATGTCACGCACCGATTTCTTTCTTTATCTGGCTTATGGCGTTTTTTTCAAGCCGCGAAACCTGCGCCTGCGAGATACCTACCTCTTTTGCAACTTCCATCTGCGTGTGACCGTCGTAAAACCGCAGGGCGAGTATGCGCTTTTCGCGCTTTGAAAGGCGGTGAACGGCCTCCTCAAGTGCTATCTGCTCAAGCCAGTGCTCGTCCGTGTTTCGGTTGTCGCCGATCTGATCCATCACAGTCGCGCTTTCTCCTGCCTCAGAAAAGATTGGCTCGTAGAGCGATACCGGATCGCACATCGCTTCAAGCGCGAATACGACTTCCTGCCGCGGCATATCAAGCTCCTTTGCAATTTTCTCTATATTTGGCTCACGTCCTTCTTCGGATGTGAGCTTTTCCTTTATCTGCAAAACCTTATACGCCGTGTCGCGCATTGAGCGGGATACTCTGACAGCGCTGTGGTCGCGCAGAAATCTGCGCAGCTCCCCGGCGATCATCGGTACGCCATAGGTCGAGAACTGTACGTTCTGGTTCAGGTCAAAGCAGTCGATAGCCTTGATAAGTCCGATACAGCCGACCTGAAAAAGATCGTCCATGCTTTCTCCGCGGTTTGAGAATTTTTGTACAACCGACAGAACGAGCCTGAGGTTGCCGGAAATAAGCCGTTCTCTTGCGTCTTCGCTTCCTTCACGTGCCTTCTCCAGCAGCTTTCGCGTTTCTTCGCCCTTGAGCACGGGGAGCTTAGCGGTGTTCACGCCGCATATCTCAACCTTGCCAAGCATCAAATCACTCCAATCTACCCTCCCAAAGCGGAGGAGTAGATTATTATTTCCCGCAAATGGCGATTTAATGCAGAGTTATGTTATGTAAACCCCGAGCTGAATGAAACAGATGCTTTCCTCTTATATTTTCCCGTTTTTGAGATCGGCGAGCGTGATCTGAGAGAAAAAGTCGTGAACCACGCCGTCAAATTTTTTCCACATCGGCAGCGTTTTGCAGATGCTTTCCCGAGAACAGGCTTCCGCACCGTCGCACAGACATGCAACAGACGCCAATGTGCCTTCGGCGGCGGCTAATATTTCCCACACGGTGTATTCCTCCGGCTTTCTGAACAGGCGGTATCCGCCGCCTTTGCCGCTTGCGCCTTTCACAAGCTTTGCCGAAACCAGGAGCTTTACAACGATTTCCAGATATTTTTTTGAGATCTGTTGCCGCTGCGCCGCATCGTCCAGCGGCACCGGAATGCCCTCGGGCTGCTCTGCCAGATCGAGCATGAAGCGAACGGCATATCTCCCTTTTGTCGATATCACAGGATCACCTCCGACTTTTACCTATTTTACCGCAAGGTAATAGGTTTAATCAAGAAAATATTTTATTTACCTATTGACAAGATAGGTGAATGGATGTATATTGCAGATATCAAGTGAGCAGGCGCTCAGGAAAGGGGAAAAAGCGATGTCTGAAGCAAGCTTCTCTTATGATTTTGCTATGTGTTGTGCCCGTATGCTTTCTGCCCGGGCGTGTTTGTGTGGTAAGGTGCATTTGCCGCAATTGCGTTGTTGTAATGCGTGATTTGCCTGCCGACGAACGCTATAACTGCCATCTGCCCGGGTGCTTGTGCTAAGCCCCGGTTTTTCTGCATATTTACATAAATTAAATTTATTTACTTTGAAAGGAAGTCGGAATTATGTCTAACATTTATACATCCGCCGATCAGCTTATAGGAAAAACTCCTCTGCTTGAGCTGACACATATTGAAAAAGAGAACGGTCTGAAGGCAAAGATACTTGCAAAGCTGGAATACTTTAATCCCGCCGGCAGCGTGAAGGACCGTATAGCGAAGGCTATAATAGACGACGCGGAACAGAGCGGCGCTCTGAAGCCGGGCGCAACAATAATAGAGCCTACCTCCGGCAATACCGGCATAGGTCTTGCCTCTGTGGCTGCGGCAAGGGGCTACCGCCTTATCATCACAATGCCGGAAACCATGAGCGTTGAGCGCCGCCAGCTTATCAAGGCATACGGTGCGGAAATCGTCCTGACCGAAGGGGCGAAGGGAATGAAGGGCACCATAGCAAAGGCGAACGAGCTGGCGGCCGGGATCGAAAACAGTTTTATTCCCGGACAGTTTGTAAACCCTGCAAATCCCAAAGCGCATTATGCCTCTACCGGTCCTGAAATCTGGCAGGATACCGACGGAAAGGTGGACATTTTTGTCGCCGGCGTCGGCACTGGCGGCACAATCACCGGTGTGGGCGAGTATCTCAAGGCTCAGAATCCGAATGTGAAGGTCGTAGCCGTGGAACCGGCAGGCTCTCCGGTCCTGTCCGCCGGTGTGAGCGGCGCGCATAAGATACAGGGCATCGGCGCGGGCTTTGTTTCGGAAGTTCTGAATACGAAGATTTATGATGAGGTCATCACCGTTTCAAACGAGGATGCTTTTTCGACCGGCAGGCTTATCGGCCGCAGGGAAGGCGTTCTGGTCGGCATTTCTTCAGGCGCTGCCGCATGGGCGGCCATTCAGCTTGCAAAGCGCCCCGAAAACGAGGGCAAGACAATTGTGGCGCTTATGCCCGACACAGGCGACAGGTATCTTTCCACGCCTCTTTTTGCGGACTGAAAGCACAGTATCGGGATATGGAACAGCCTGTGAGGGCGCTGATCGCAATGAGCGGGGGCGTGGATTCCTCCCTTGCGGCGAAGCTGATAAAGGACGCCGGTTATGACTGCGTCGGCTGCACAATGAAGCTTTACGGCAACGAAGATATCGGCGTAAGCCGCGGACATACCTGCTGCACTCTTGAAGACGCAGAAGACGCCAGAGCCGTTGCCTATAAGATCGGTATGCCGTATTATGTTTTCAATTTCACCGACGATTTCCGCGAGAAAGTGATTTCAAAATTTGTCAGCTCATATGTGCACGCCCTCACGCCGAATCCGTGCATTGACTGCGGCAAAATTCAATTGGATAAGCGGACGTGCGCCGGAAGCGGGGATCAGGTGCAGGGCGAAGATACGGTATCGCCAGAAAGAAGAGCCTGCCGCCGCTTATCCGGAACCGGACGGCACTGTGAAGGTCAAATTTGACAGCCCCCAGCGGGCAATCACTCCGGGACAGGCAGTCGTACTGTACGACGGTGAGACCGTCCTCGGCGGCGGGCGGATCATACAGGCGCATTAAACATAAGGCACACGGCGAAAGCCGTGTGCCTTATAGAGACTGTCAAAAAAGCCTCGCAGAGTTTTTTGCCCGCAGGCAAAAAATAGTTTTGATCATTTTCTCCGGCGGCATGCACGTCGGAGAAAATTCTTCTCACGGAGCGAGTGTCGAATTGTTCGCCTACGGCGAACAATCGAGGCACAGAGCGCAGTGCATCCCTTTTTGTCAAAGAACCTCAATGAGGTTCTTTGACAAGCTGACACGGCTTTCGCCGTGTGCCTTATGTTGTAATTATTATTTTACACTGCCGAGATAGCCTTCAAGGATCAGGCTTGCGGCGACCGCGTCAACGGTTTTTCGGTGCTGCTTTTCTCTCCTGCCGTTTGCGTGAAGAATGGCGTGCGCTTCAATGCTGCTGCGCCGCTCATCCCACAGCACTACCGGCAGAGCGCAGGCATCCGTGAGCATTTTTGCAAATTCACGGCTTTTTTCGGCACGGACGCCCTCACTGCCGTCCATGTTCTTCGGCAGACCAAGAACAAGCGTCCCGACGCCGCGCTGTCTTGCTTCGTCGCTTATCCGCTGTGCCGCACGCTCCATGTTCCACTCGTTTATCGTCCATGCCTCGCCGCAAATCGTGCCTGTAAGGTCGGATACGGCAAGCCCGATGCGCGCATCGCCGTAATCAATTGCCATTGTCCGCATATCCGTCTCCTGATCATAATTTATTTTCAATCGAGGGCTGTACCTCAAAAATTAAATCGCAATAACCAACATATATGTACTTGATTTTTCCTTTGCCATCGGATATAATAATGCAGCAATAAGGAAGTGTATCGAAGTGGTCATAACGGCCCTGACTCGAAATCAGGTGTACCGGCAACGGTACCGTGGGTTCGAATCCCACCGCTTCCGCCATGCCGCCGCAAGCTTAGTACCGCTTGCGGCGTTTTTATGCTTTGAATCAGAAGCTGCCTCCGTTCCGCCTTTCGGCGAAAACCGCAAACCGATCACTTCTTGCCGAGTGCGTCCTTTGCGCTGTCGATAATGGTGCCGAGAAGCTCATTTTTGCCGGAAGCGGACGAACCGCCGAGAAGTGAAGCGATAATATCGCCGATACCGGTTGATTCTCCCTTTAGCAGGCTGACTGCGGCCTTTTTTGTGTCGGAATCGGCGGCGCGGTACAGCTCAAGCAGCTTCTTTTCCGAGGCGGTCACCTTGACCGAGGTGCTGCCGGAACCGCTCTTTGAAGCGGCTTTTTTCGCGGCGCCGGTTTTTGCGGAGGCTTTATAGGTGGAGTTTTTCGCGGCGTTTATGAGCGAGCTTTGGGTAACGCCCGTGATTTTTGCGATCTCCTTGAGCACCGCCTGCGTCAGCTCAAGCTCTCCGCGCTCTGCTTTGCTGATATCGTTAGCGGAAATGCCCTTTATTTTCTTTGCAAGCTGCTCCTGCGTCAGCCCCGCATCCGTGCGGGCTTCTTTGATAAGCGGACCTACCTTGTTTGCCATTGTCTTTCCTCCGCTTTTCTGTTTTAATTAAAATACCATATACCGCGGGGAAATACAACAGCAAGCCGGAAGCGAGTGACAGAAAATAATAAGAAAACACTTTTCAATGAAAGATAAAGCTGTTATAATCGAAATACCATAAACCACAAAAAAACGGAGGTGCGATATGCAGGAAATCAGAGTTGGAATAATCGGCACAGGCATGATGGGCAATACTCATGCCGAGGCGATCAGAAGAATACCCGGCACAAAAATCGTCGCTATCTGCGGCAGCAGAAGCTATGAAAAAAACAGAAAGATGGCGGACGAGCTTGGCATACCCAACGCATATGCCGACTATAAGGAGATGCTCGATAAGGAGCAGCTTGATGTTGTCCACAACTGCACACCCAACAATATGCACTATGAGATAAACCTTGAGATACTCAAGAGAGGCATCAATGTTTACTGCGAAAAGCCCCTTGCCATGACAAGCGAGGAAACGGCGGAGCTTACGAGAATAGCGGCGGAAAAGGGCGTCAAGGCGGGCGTAAATTTCAATTACAGACATAACGCAACGGTTCGTGACATGAACGAACGGCTGAAAATGCCAGTTTCCGAGGGCGGTGCAGGTGATGTTTATCTTGTACACGGCACCTATATACAGGATTGGCTCATGTACGACACCGACTTCAACTGGCGCTGCGTTTCCGAGACCGGCGGCGCGTCCCGTGCGGTTGCCGATATCGGCTCTCATTGGTTTGATACCGTGCAGTATATCACCGGACACAAAATAACCTCTGTGTACGCAAAATTCATTACTATCTTCCCTCAGCGTAAAAAGCCCGAAAAAGAGGTTGCGACATTTACAACGGCAAAGGATGTAAGCTATAAGAGCATTGACATCGACACCGAGGACGCCGCATATATCATGGTGAAGTTTGATAACGGCGTTATGGGCAATGTGGTCGTTTCGCAGGTATCCGGCGGCAGAAAGAACGGCTTCCAGATCGACGTTGACGCTGCGCAGTATTCCATGCGCTGGTTCCAGGAGGATTGCGATAAGCTGCTTATCGGCACGAGAAACTGCAACAGCATCTACCACGCCGGCGCGGAGATGCTCCACGGCGATGCGGTGCGCTATGCTACTCTGCCCTCCGGTCATCCTCTCGGTTGGGCGGATGCGCTGAGAAGTGCGGTCAGAGAGTATTATAACGACGTCAAGGGCGTTTCCGCCTGCAACTATGCCACCTTTGCCGACGGCGATTATATTGAGCGCATAGTGGAAGCCTGCGTAAAGAGCAGCAGGGAAGACAAGTGGGTTAACGTTATGTAAACTTGCACCGCGATATGCACATCCAATCAAAGCCTGCGCTTTCACTTCAACCTGTTCCGACACGGTGTAAAACAGAATAATTGATACAGCTATAAGGCGGTACCGATAATGCGGCATGAATCATGCTGCGCGGTACCGTCTTGAATTTTATCAATGAATTTTCGGCTTATTCTGACTGTGTTTCAGCGGAGAGACGGCATCACATATTTTATGAAAACTGTATTATGTAAAATAAATAATGTCAACAAAAATAAGTAAACAAAGTTATGTTGCTGATAATCAGTTAACTGAAATATGAAAATTAAATTATGACGCTCAAGATATGTTGCCTGAATTACGAAAACAAATCTATGTAAATTATTTTATGAAAAACGAAATATGTAAGCTAAATTATGTTAATCAAAGCAAAAACCGACGGACTTTTCAAAATACACAGAATACGGAAGAAAAAACCTTTGTCTCGGAGCAGATGCCGGGCAGACATTATAAATTCCCCGGCTTTTTCGCCTGTTATCCAATGACGAAAGAGCCGGGGAGCTTTTTCCGTATACACCTGCTACTGCTGTTCCGATAAGTATATGCTCATTCTGCTCTGGAGCTGGCTTGCGGTATCTTCGGCGGAGTATACGCCGCCGATGTACGCGCTGAGCGCCGCTCTTATTATTTCTGCTGCATTGCTGCTGTCCGAAACGCATTCTGATGTGTTATAGACAAGATATCTTATATGATCGGCGTCGGATTCGCCGAATTCCTCATAGCGGGCGGAGGCGCTCTGCTCCCGCGCAAGCGCGTTTTCCAACGCCTGTTCAAAGGAAGCTTTTTTCGCCGGAATACCTTTTGTCAGCGCCGTATTTTCCGCACAGGTCATAAAAGTTTTTATAAAGCGCCATGCGCCGTCCTGCTTATCGCTTGATGCCATTATCCCTACGCTTGACACTGCACTGTACGACCTCTCGCCGTTCGGCATAAAGCTCCATGATCCATATGCCGTGGGAGGTCCGAAGCGCATGAAATAGCTGCCCGTTCCGCTGCTGTCGGGAAAGCCTGCCGGAATATATTCGCCGCCTGCCCGCCGCCGTGACGTATTGCCGATGCTGCAAGGAAACTCGGTGTCTATGTATATGGCATACTCGCCGAGATATTTGTCGCTATCCCAATCGCGCTCCGTCTGACACAGCTGCCTTAGGAGAACGAGCCATTCTTCAAACGTCCCGTCTGTGAAATAGCAGGAAGCGCCGTCATAGTCCATGAACTCCGCAGAGGCCGCCCATGAAAAATAATCGCATAGCTTTTCCATGTCGTTCTGCACTCTTAATTCCGGATAAAGGGCGAGTATCTGCTGAATACGGCCGACCGTCCACTCCCCGCCGGCGGCAAAGCCGCTTCGCGTGGTCATCGTGATAAGGTTGTATCTTTCAATGTATTCGTATAGTCCGCCGTTTTTTGTCATGTCGGCGAATATACCGGGGATGAAATCATCCCGGCCGATATCTTCATCAGCGTCCAGATACGGCAGCATATCAACAAGTATCGACCCGTCCGCCGCGCCGTCCGGAAGAAGGCTCGTATCCAGAATATCGGCGCCTTTTCCCGTTGCAAGCTCTATAAGAAGCCGCGTCCGCTCCTCGTCATTGGCATATATGTACGGTCTGACCGCTATTTTGTACTCCGGATCGGAGTTGTTGAAGCGGATTATGGCGTCCATAAGGCTGTCAGAGCAGATGTATGTTTTGTTTGACGGCGCAAAGACGTTTTCGCCCTCGACAGGGTATCCGAAAGAGGAGCTGTCCCCGAGACACGCGAGTATAAGCGTCTGCTTTTCGGGTATTTCCGCCATTGTTATCTTTGTTATCCTGTCGGTGTAGTGAAAATAATCGCCGTTTTCGTTTTCAAGTCCGCTATTCCCATACAGACGGCTGAAGCTGAGCGCAACATCCATCCAATTGAATATTTCCGTCTTTTCTCCGGTGTCCGCGTCAACGGAATAGAACGTATTATCCGTTGTAGTCAGAAAATGTCCGCGACTGCTCGAGTATACCGCGGGCTGATCGTATATTTCCTCTATCGGCGCGCCGAACTTCAAGGCGCTGCGGTCAAGCTCGGCCAACCCGTCAGGCGTCTGCACGTAGAGCCTGTCGTTTACCCATGCGCGCACGCCCATCCCGTGCACGATCATATCCGGCTTTTCAATCAGACTTGCGTCTTTGTCAAAGAGGTAGGTCTTTGTTTTGCAGTCGTGGTTTCCGGCAAGCGCCCTGCCGTCGTCCAGTGCAAGAAGGAACAGCGGCGGTGAGGTTTCCTCCCAGAACAACACCGGACTTATGCGCTGCTCACCTGTAATCAAATTCCTGTAAAGAAGAAAGAGATTTGTTTCTCCCGTGTAAAGCCCCTGTTCGAGCTCTTCTGCGGTCCAGCTCTCAAAAATGAAGAGCCAGAGCGAATTTTCCGCGGCGGATATTATGCTTATGTGCGGGTTGTGCAGCGTACCGACGTCAATGTCATACCGCTCAAATTGCTCTGTCCGTGTGTCGAAGCCTGCGACAGCCGCACCCCCGTCTGCGGCGGCAGCCGCAATATAAAATGTTTCATTATATATATCACATACGCCGAAATCCAAAACCCAATCCGGAGAGGGGATTTCTTCGGCGGCATATCCGAGAACGGTTTGCACTGCGGCGGCAGTTTGTACGCCGTCAGGTTCGGCCGCGCTCACAGCGGGTTCTGCCGCGGCGGGTGCAGCACCGGTTCTGACCTCATGAAAATCTGGCGCGTCATCACTCACGCACGAGCCCATGACAAAAAGCATCGCGGCAGCCAGAAGAACGGAGACATATCTTTTCGCTTTCATAATAGCTCTCCTTTTATATCGGTCTTCGGTTGGGGTGAACACTTTGTTTGAAACATAACATTCTTTAATAACACATTAACATTTATTTGAAACGATTGCAAGAGTAAATACTAAAATGCAGAAATAACGTGCAGGAATGGAGAAAAAACCTGCGTGATATGAGCAAGTGAAGCTGAATCGAAAACAGAATTACATTGATCTGATTCTTTCGGGCACGGCAAAATAAAAAAACAGAGAGGGGAGGAGCGGACAAAAAGCGCAGGAAAAGCACGCTGTCAGGCGTGTGCGCGCTTGTCAATTGACAGTAAAGACAGGAAAAAAGGAAACACAGCTTGCATAATATAAGCAAACAATTTTATGTAAACAGAACAAAGTAAAACAAGTTAAGTAAATTAAATTATGTAGTTGAAAATACGTAAATAAAAATATGTAGATTAAATTATGAAAAGTAAAATATGTAAATGCAATTATGTCTCTTAAAATATGTTGCCAGATATATGTTGACAAGATTACGTAATTTAAAATATGTATACTAAATTGCGTTAATTCTTTTATGGAACTTAAAATATGTAAAATACATTATGTAAATCACATTAAAACACTGATGTACAGCTTCCGTCAAGTAGACGGAAGCGAAACGGCGTTCATTTTTTCCTCGCGGGGCATCCCTTTAGCTGCCCGTGCAAGACGCTTTGCACCGATGCTGTCGATCTCCGCTTGGTATTCCTCGTCGGCACGCGGCATAAAGCTTGAAATAATGGCAGTCCGGTGGTATCATTGATTAAAACAACTGCTCCTGAAATGCGGGAGTTCAGGCTGCCAATGATATAAAATGGAGAACGGTCATGACAGAAGAAGATAAAATAAAAAAAGGTATACTTTTTTATCCTGAAGATGAGGAGCTTGTTGCGAAAAAGACCAAAGCCCATGATCTGAGCCGTGATTTCAATAAGCTTTACGAGCGCGACCGGCAGGAGCGCGAGAGAATCATTTCCGAGCTTGTCGGGGAAATTGGCGACGGAAGCTTTTTCCTTGGACCGATCGCCTTTCACTACGGCTGTCATACCAGCATAGGAAAGGACTGTTTTTTCAATTTTAACTTTACTGTTCAGGACGATGCGGAGGTAACGATAGGGGATAACTGCCAATTCGGTCCGAACGTGACCATTGTTACACCGGTTCATCCGCTTATTGCCTCCGAAAGAAAGGCGATGCAAAGGGCGGACGGCAGTGTGCGGGTGCTGTGCTATGCCAAGCCTGTGCATATCGGAAGAGGCTGCTGGTTCGGTGCAAACGTCGTTGTATGCCCGGGTGTGACGATAGGCGACGGCTGCGTGATCGGCGCGGGAAGCGTTGTCACCAAGGATATTCCGGCCAACTCCCTCGCTGTGGGAAATCCGTGCAGAGTGCTTCGGGAAATAACCGAAAAGGACAGCATGGTATATAAACCGGAAATATTGGCGGATAATATGCCGTTATGGTCATTTAACTTTAAGGATTGAATTTATGATAGACATTTGCCTGCTTGGCACCTCCGCGCTGCTTCCGCTGCCTGACAGAGCGCTGACGGCGGCGGCGCTGACCTGTGCGGGTCACTCCATACTTTTTGACTGCGGTGAGGGTACGCAGACCGCAGCAAGAAGACACGGTGTGAGCCTTCTGAAAATAGACATGATCGCCCTTACGCACTATCACGGCGACCATATTTTCGGTCTGCCCGGACTTATGCAGACGATGTTCTGTATGGGGCGTACCGAGCCGCTGTATATCACGGGTCCTGCAGGGCTTTCGCGTGAGCTTTCGCCGATTTTGCGTCTTGCCGGGGGGCTGAGCTATGAAATAAGGCTGATCGAAGCGGGGGAGGAGCCGATAAAGCTCAGCAGGCTTGTAAAGGGCTGGCCGGAGGAAAGCCGGCTTTCCTCCTTTGCGACAAACCACCGCGTGATAAGCCGGGGATATTGCTTCCGCCTTGAGCGGGCGGGAAAATTCCTGCCGGAAAAGGCGCGTGAGCTTGGTGTTCCGGTGAATATGTGGTCAAAGCTCCAGCGCGGGGAGAGTGTTGAGCTTGACGACAATACCTTCCTGCCGGAGCAGGTCATGGGTGCGCGGAGGAAAGGACTTAAATTCGTCTTCACAGGGGACACATCACCGTGCGCAAGCTTAGTGAGCGCGGCAAGAGGAGCCGATCTCATGATATGCGACGCTACCTATGCCGAGGACGGGCAGGCACAGCTTGCTCTTGAGCGCGGACATATGAATTTTGATATGGCGTCGAAGTGCGCAAGGGACGCGGGGGCAAAGCGCCTGTGGCTCTCCCACTATTCCCAGCTTGTAAAGGAGCCGGAGGAGTATCTGCCGATGGCGGCAAAAAACTTCCCGGATGCGGAGTGCGGCACAGACGGAAAGCGGATAACGCTTTTATTTGACGGGTAAGGCAATGGAAGATAAAAATATATTGATGGCGCGGCGGGTTGCAGAGGCGGTAGACCGGGCGGGCGGACGCACATACTATGTCGGCGGGTTTGTGCGCGACAGGCTGATGGGCATTGAGTGCAAGGATGTTGATATAGAGGTGCATGGCGTTCCCGCGAGGGAGCTGGTCAGACTTCTTGACGGCATAGGCGAGCATACCGAAATGGGGGCGAGCTTCGGAATATACGGGCTTCGTCACTGTGAGCTTGATATCGCAATGCCGAGGAGCGAGCGTGCGACCGGACGCGGGCATAAGGATTTTGAGGTTTTTACAGACCCGTTCCTCGGCCCTGAAAAGGCGGCGCGGCGGCGTGATTTTACGATAAACGCCATGATGGAAAACGTGCTGACGGGTGAAATAGCGGACTTTTTCGGCGGAAGAAAGGATCTTGAGAGAAAAATACTGCGCCATGTGGACGATATGAGCTTTGGCGAGGATCCTTTGAGGGTGCTGCGCTGTGCACAGTTTGCTGCGCGCTTCGGCTTTTCTGTCGATGAAAGGACTCTGGCGCTCTGCCGGAAGATGGAGCTTTCAGAGCTTCCGAGAGAGCGGATAATGGGGGAGCTTGAAAAGGCGCTGCTCAAGGCGGCACGTCCGTCGGTGTTCTTCCGCGTCCTGGAAGAAATGGGGCAGGTCAACTTCTGGTTCGGTGGCTATGCGCAGCTGACGGCGGGGGAACGCACCGAGACTGACGCGCTTCTCGATAGCGCCGCCCGGCACAGGGATCAGGCGGGGAACCCAATTTACTTCATGCTCTCTGCGCTGTGCCTGCATATGCGGGACGCAAAGGACTTTGCCGAAAGACTGAGCGGTGAAAACGACCTCAGGGAATATGTTGAAAATATGTGCGCACTTTGCGGAAGAGCACGGCGGCTAAGCGCTGAGGGAGCTTCCGATGAGCAATGGAATATTCTCTTTGATGCATCCGTCTGCCCGGAGGATCTGCTGCTGCTGGCATACTGCGCGGACAACGATGCCGCCGGATTTGAAAAAGCACAGGCTCAGCTTGCGGGATTTGAAAGGCTTATGGGAAAACCGCACGTAATGGGCAGAGATCTTATTGAAGCGGGACTGAAACCGGACAAAAATTTTTCCGGATATCTGAAATTTGCACACAGCCTTCGCCTCAAGGGAACGGAAAAGAGCGATGCGCTGAAAAAAACGCTTGAATACGCAAAAAATGACAGAAAAAAACCATGAGACTAAATCACAGTCTCATGGTTTTTGATGTGTATCTATGTTTATTTTATCCAGCTGTCGATCTGACCGCGCAGCCAATCCGCCCATTCGCCGATGCCCTCGCCGGTACGTGCGGAGATGGGGATAATTCTGATGTTGGGGTTGAGACGGGTGACGTATCTTTTGCAGGCCTCAAGGTCAAAGTCAAAATACGGCATCACGTCGATCTTGTTTATCAGCAGGCAGTCGCATATTGAGAACATGAGCGGATATTTCAAAGGCTTGTCGTCTCCCTCGGGGACGGAAAGGATCATCGCGTTTTTGACAGCGCCCGTATCAAACTCCGCCGGACAGACGAGATTGCCGACGTTTTCGAGGATCGCAAAGTCAACGTCGCCGGTGCCGAGACCCTCAAGCCCCTGACGCGTCATACCTGCGTCAAGATGGCACATACCGCCGGTGTGAAGCTGAATGACCTTTGCACCGGTTTTCTCTATCGCCGCCGCATCGACGTCGGAGTCAATATCGGCCTCCATAACGCCTATCTTATACTCGTCCTTCAGCGCCGCGATAGTGGCTTTCAGCGTGGTGGTTTTGCCGGAGCCGGGTGAGCTCATGAGATTGAGCAGAAAGGTTTTGTCCTTTTTAAGCTCCTGACGGACTATGCCCGCTTCACGGTCATTGTTTTCAAATACGCTTTTTTTTATCTCAAGTACTCTGAAGCCTTCCATGTATTCACCTCAAAAAATAATATTCTGCAAAGGGTAATATATCACAGCGCCGTTGGCTTTGCAATGCTTTTCGGCGTGTCAGCGCCGCCCTCACGGGAGAAGCGCTTCCGCTTTCTCAAGAAAGCTCTCGTCAAAATCGGCTTTGCTGAGCATATAATCGCTGTCGGCTTCCGGGAGAGAGACGAGCGCGCTTTCAACTATCTCCGAAAGCGCCTCACCGATGGCATCGGTTTTGACGGAAGCGGCATCCGCTGCGGGGGCAAGCCGCGCATCGGATGCCGCCTGTGCGGCGCGGCCGTTTTCAAATATCCAAGCTATGAATGCTGCCGTATCGCGTGTACTGCGGCAGCCGCCGTTTGTAACGGCGAGACCGTAGGCTTCTCCCAGCGTGTCATGGTTGAGGCTTCCTTCGGGCGCGGGAATATCGCACACGGAGACAGTGTCTGCGGCTATGGCTTTAAGCGCGGCAGAGCAGGTAATGACGCACGGTATCGCCCCGTCCGCAAGATATTCCGCGGCATCATTGCCGAGAAACGCGATACTGCCCTCAAACGCGGCTTCCGCAAAGGCGTTGTAGATGGAAAGATACTGCTTATCGCTGTTTATCATGTCGAAATCACCGCCGAACTCAACGCCGAACCTGAGCAGATATATATAAAACTGCTCCGCTATGCTGCTTACCGAAAAAAACGGTTTTCCGGTACCGGCGGTGTAATCGGAAGCGGCGGCAAAAAAAGCCTCAAGACTGTCAAATGCACCTTGCTGAGCAAGGGAATTGCTGACGGCCACGACCGGCACAGAGATTCCGAGCGGGAAAAAGCTGCTGCCGATAGAGCCGTTCCGGCTTGTTATGCTTTTAGGATACGCGGGAGACGCAAACGTCTCCTCCGCGCTTATGTCGGTGAGCTTGCTCCTACGATACAGCGAAAAAGCGCGGAGATGCGAGCATAGCAGGATATCCGGCGACCCAGTCTCATAAGCATCGGCAAGCTCTGCCTCGCTGTCAAAGCGTTTAAGCTCGACCGGGAGACTTTCTCTTTTCATATCCGAATTATAGCTTTTGACAAGCGCTTCAAGCTCCTGCGCCAGAGGACTGTCCTTTTCGTACCACAGTGTGACGGCACCGCGGCTGCTGTCTTCTCTCGTGCCGAACAGGACATATATCCCGCCCGCGATGGCAAGGGCAAGTATAACCGCCAGAACTCTGCGTAATTTCATATCTCTCTCCGATTTTACTGCACCGCGTCCGTTTTTTCAAACATCACGTTCTTTTCTTTCATTGAAATTTTTCCGACCCTGTACCCATATTGCAGCAGCTCCTTTTTGAAGCCGAGAAAAGAGTGATCAAGCGGAAGACCGGCGATTTTTTCGATCTCATCATAGCCGAGTCTGAGCCTGTCCTGCCTGCTGTTTTTTATGTATTCCCAAAGACGGTCGTATTTACTCAATTCTATACCTCACCAATCCGAATCGAAATCCGTGCTGCTGCTGTCCCACGAGTCGGAGGAGCTCCAATCGTAATCGGAATCGTCGGAGTTGCTCCATTTTGAATCGCTTTTGTGAGAATTGTTATAGTCGATATACGCCTGTGAATCGTAGAAGTTTGTTGCGGTGACGCTGCTGTCCCATGTTGGGGAGTAGTAAAAATCCTGTGCAAGCGAGCTGTGGCGCATATCGTCGGGCATAGAATCGCTCTCTATGTACTCCCAATCGTCGAGTGCGCTGTCGAACAGGAACCAGCCCTCATACGGGTCGATTCCCTTGTGGTAGAAGATCCTGTCGTAATATTTATAATATCCGACCTTCGCCTGGGTAAAGCTGTCTTGGTATATGCGCGATCCGGTGAAATCAGACACGCCCAAAGAGCTATCCCACGTTTCCGTGAGGAAATATTTTTCTGCAGTGCTGTTCTTTTTAAGAGGCTCCGGAACATACGAAAGCGGAAATGACCAGTCATCCTCTGCGTCGAGATACATTGACCATGAAGTGCTGTAATTGCACGTATAGCAATAATACACATCATTATTATACCCGTAATATCCGTTTTTTACATCAAGGTCAACGCCGCCGATATACAGGTATGCGAGAACACCGATGATTGCTATGATTTTCCCTAACATCACCCATGGAGAACGTGAGCTTTTCTTCGCCGGTTTATATGACCGTTCGGTCGTGCCGCGGCTGTTCACGCCTTTTTTTACCTGGTTTTTCTTCTGATTTATTATCTCCTCTTTGAGCTTTTGCAGTATCTCGTTCACGGCGTATGCCTCGTCGGTCCCGGAATAGCGGATCGCACGCGTACCGTCGTTCTTGTTTTTATAAACTATAACGTTTCCGCTTTTTTTGTCCTTATATATACCGAAAGCTCGCGGCTGCGTGTAGTTTTCGCCGATGAAAAAGCGTGTTACCTCAAATGGCGGGAGCTTTCTGTCGCTGTACCATTTGAGAAGACCCTCGATAGTGACAGGCTGCTCTCTGTTCGTCCTGACGATACCGTCGTTGGGCGCGCCGCAGTTGGGGCATACGGCATTTGTGTCGTCAAAATAATTATCGCAGTAATTGCACTTTATTTTCATTTAGTCCTCCATACGTTGAAGATATCTGCCAAGCAGGCAGGTCATGCGTTTTTATCCTATGTGATCAGATATCCACTTTTCGTAGTTTTTTTTGCTGTCCGCGCCGGTTTTTGCGGGGGCGATGATATTCCCGCCGCTGTCAACGAGAAAACTCGTCGGCATGCCGACTATATCCTCGGAAAGAAGGGAATCAAGCACGTCGTTATGGAGAAGGCACATAAGCTCTGTTCCGCTGTCCTCAAGCACGTCGAATGCGATTTCTGCCTCATCGGTGTCCGGCGTGTCTGAGTCCCAGAGGATCGTGATGATCTGAGCACCCTTACCGGCAAGCTCCTTGTTAAGCTCGGAAAGCTCAGGCAGCTCTCTGGCGCACGGGGCGCAGTAGCTTGCCCAGACGTTTATCATTGTGACGTCGGCTCCTGAGAAAAGCTCCTCCGAGCTGACCTCGCCGCCGTACAGCTCCTGCGCAGTAAAAGTCAGCGAGCCGAAGGTTTCGGCAGGGGCTGCGGTTTCGGCGGTGTTGACCCTGAAAACGAACACGCCTGCGGCGATGAGCGTAACGGCCATGATAACGGCATATCTCTTCCTGTCCGAAACCTCGAGAGACCTCTCGTCCCGCTCAGACCTCCTGTTGAACACGGTAAACGACAATGCACCCTTGGGACAGCATTTCGTACATTCGCCGCAGCGTATGCACTCTGCGCTGTTAGGATTATGTACAACGTCAACATTCATCCTGCACTGTCTTGAGCAGGCGTTGCAGCCGACGCATTTATCCTTATCAACCGTAAGCCGCAGAAAGCTGAACTTCTGGAAAATGCCGTAGAATGCGCCGAGCGGGCAGACATACTTGCAGAACGGGCGATAGATAAAAACCGACGCCAGAACGGTGACGGCAAGAAGAATACCTTTCCAAGCGTACCGCCAGCCGACGGAGCTTTGCAGACCGGGGTTCATCGAAACAAGCGGAAGACCGCCCTCAAGCATACCTACCGGGCAGACGTACTTGCAGAAATACGGGACGGAAACAAGTCCGTTCTCCGCTTTCAGAAACGCGGTAAGCAGAAAGACAAATACAATAAGGAAAAAGTATTTCAGGTACCGCAGTTTTTTGTCGAGCCTTTCCGGAATTTTCAGCTTCGGCGTGGGGATTTTATAAAGCAGCTCCTGTATAAGCCCGAAAAGGCAGAGCCAGCCGCAGACGAACCTCCCCACAAGCACGCCGATGAGGGCAAGATAGCCCAACACATAAAAAGAGAACTTCTTTTTTCCGCCGACGACTGCCTGCAAAGAGCCTATCGGACAAGCGCCGACGGCGCCGGGGCAGGAATAGCAGTTCATTCCGGGAACGCAGAAATTTTTAAGCGCGCCCTTATATATCTTACCGGTAAAATAATTTCCGAATTTTGAATTTTGCGCAATACCCACGATGGTCTGTATCCAGTGACGGAAAAATCTGTGCGCTTTCAGTTTTTTATCAGCCAATTCCTATACACTCCAGACATACGTTAGTCGCTTTTTTGAGTACGACGGCACATTCGCCGCTGCATACCCCACAGACGATAAAGACAAGCGCAAGCACGAGAACGCACCAGCGCAGTATATTCTGCATTTTCCTGCTCATACAAATTAACCTTCCTGAACGTTCGGATACACATTATTATATATTATATATCACAGGCGAAAATTAAGCAATACGCCATTTGTCCCATTTGACATTTTAAATATACTTATATATCATGTAATAAACAGACAGCGGCCGCAGGGGGGGAAAACATTTATGCCTGGAGAAATCAAAATAACCGTTCTGCGATGCGGAACTATGAGCGTCCTTCCGTATCAGGCGGACATACGGCGGAAGAATCCGCTTGCGCGGCGCGTGGAGCTTCCGGTGAATGTTTTCCTGATCCGGCACCCGGCACACGGAAATATTCTTATAGATACCGGCTGGTCTGCCGATGTATGCGGGATACTTCCGGCATATCTGAAAGACTTTTACCGCCCAAAGATAGGCGAGGGGGAAACTGCGAGGGAGCAGCTTGAAAAAATGGGGATTTTGCCGGAAGATATTGACCTTGTGCTGCTTTCGCATCTTGACGTTGACCATACCTGCGCTCTTCGGGATTTTGCGGGCAGGGCAAAAAGAACGGTCTGTTCGGAGCTTGAGTATTTTTATTCCTGCCGATATGTCTACAAGGCTCGGCAGGTCTGGGATACATGGATGCCGTATATAACAAATGAAGAAGACCGGCTTTGCTATCGCGCAAGCGTTCTCGGCCCTGCCGGCAGAGGCTTTGATATCTTCGGGGACGACAGCGTGATATGCATTTATACGCCCGGACACACCGACGGAAATTTCACAACGCTTGTCAATCAAAGTCCGTCGGACAGATTCAAGGAACACGGAGACGGAAGATACGGCGGAGAATTTGCGGTGATCGCCGGAGACACGGCGTTTTCACGGCGGAATCTTGATGAAATGTCCGTCCCGGGCTACGGCTTTGACAGGCGGATGCAGCTGAGATCAATAGAGTTTCTGAAAAAGCTTGAAGCCGACAGGAATTGCCGCGCCATACTCTTTTCGCACAGCACTCCCGACAATTCCGAGATCATATTAAAATAAATGCTGCAATAAAAAAGCAGGCTGAACCTCCGCTGCCCGTGATGAGAGGTAATGCCTGCTTGTCTGATAATCAGTTTTCTTTGGTGAATACCCAATATCTGCCGAACTGCTTTTTGCTGAACCCGCTCTGCTCAAGTATACCGGCGTCGCTCCCGACGCTGAGCACATATGCGGCGTTGTCCTCCGGGTGGTACGGATCGGCCCACATGCTGTACTTATCGAAGCCGTATGCCGTAAGGTATGCAGCGGGATAATATTCGTATACGACAGTCTCTCTGAACCTCTCCACCGGGGTTTTCGCATAGAAAAGTATCTTCGGGTAAAATGTCCCCTCCTCAAAATAGACATGCTCGCCGCGGCTGTCGGCATAATCGAACGCCTGCTCAAGCCCCCGTGAAAAGTGTGCGTCGCTCTCTCTGACGTAATCGGTAAAATAGTACCGCTCAAAGCCGACGAACAGAACGCAGTAGATCGCGGCGATGACGGCTGCAAATCTCCTGAAAGTTATCTTTTCAAGCGCGTAAATGCCGAGAGCCGCCAGAATGACGATCGGGATAAAGAAGATATTTATCTTAGTTGCGTTCGCCTTGATAAGAAGACACTGCGGCAGACTCACAACAAGCTGGACGAGGAGCAGCAGCTCCGGACAGAAAGCCTTTGTGCGCACAGCTCTGGTTATTCTTGAAATGCAATACCCCAGCCCTACGAGAGCAAATGGCATTGAAATGTAATAGAAAAGGCCGTATTTTGTCGGGCTGTTCCATATCGTCCTGTCGGTCTGGTATACGAAAATGTATTTGAGCAGCTCAAGCTTTTTTGCCTTCTCGTCAAGAGAAAGCTCCCCGCTGCGCATATAAAGCATTTTGGGTATGGAGAAAAACGGTGTGCGTATTTCGTCTATCCAGCCGAAATTGATTGCAAGGAATAACATGAGCGGGGCGGCCATGACCGCAAGCACAACTGCCGAGATAACAACATACCTGTTGAATTTCAGCTTTTTTTTCGCAAAGCAGTAGACGTACTGGAGCAGGATTATGAAAGGCGTGTATATCCAATATGTTGCGTAGCAGTAGAGAGAAAGACCGTACATAAAAGCGGAGAGAACAAGGTATACCGGCTTTTCAAGACCTTTTACAAAAAACAGAAGCCCGAAAAGCAGAAATGCCGGTGTGAGGTTCGATTCCAGCCCCCAGCGGGAGAGAATAATGTGCCACGGGCATATTGCCAGCATGAGCATGGAAAGCAGAGCCGCTTTTCTGTCAACAAGTCTTCTGACGAGAGAATACACCGCCGGCAGGCTCAGTATCGCGGCAATGACCTGCGGCAGACGGATGACCCAAACTTTAAGCCCGAAAAGCGCGATAAACGGAATCATAAGATAGCTTTCAAGAGCGTTCATGCCGCTGCCCCACGCGGTGAGATATACGGGATAGTTATAACCTGCGGTGTCCATGCCGTATTTGAGAATAGAATACGCTTCATATCCGGCAAAGGCTTCGTCCTGATTGATATCCCCCGGTACAATGCCGAACTGATATACCCTTGCAAAGACGCCCGCAAGCAGGATAAGTACAAAAAATATTCTGTTTTTTTTCTCATCGCCGAGAGAGTTCAAGTGTCTGTTCATATTGGCGCTCCGCATAAATGCAAAATCTTTCCATTATTATACTGCATTTTGCCCTTTATTGCAACGAATAAGCACGAGATGAACAGACTATCAAAAAACTGTGTTTTAAAGTCAGATAACAGAGCAGCGGGGGAGCCTGAGGGGGCAAGGCACGCCTCAAATCGGATAAACCGCCGTCGAAAGCGCGGTCAAAAAAGTCCTGTAAGGACTTTTTTGACAAGCTGGATGAAAATACTTTGTTGCACAGGCAGGGGCGGAATGGTATAATCTTTTTACACTTTAAGCGGAATCATGATAAAAGAGGTCATTCGGATGGGAGAAATTTCCAAAAAACCGAACACGTTGGATAAAAAGCGCTGTTACCTTATCCTTGCGGCGCTTGCGATACTTGGCACAGCCGCTTTCAGACTGCTGTCACATTCCCGGGACAGTACGCGCTACTGCGCGGTGCTTGGTTTTTCGCAGGGCGACGCCGCAGCGCTCTGGGCGTTTGAGAGCGTTATCGTGCTTGCGATGAGCGCCGTGCTTTTATATGCCGTATATGAGCTGCTGTTCGGAAAGCCGGATATGCCGCGCCTTTTTACCGGCCTTGTATTTGCATTCGGGATGATTTTTCTGCTGACGATCTCTCCGCTGTCAGTTGCGGATGAGAAGACGCATTTTGAGGCGATATACGAGCTTAGCTGCAAGCTCCTGCGGCGCACGGTCGATCCGGCGTTTGCGTCGTTTGAAGGGTTCTCCAATCATCTCAACGTCTGTACCGGTTATCTCCGCGTTCTGCACGATTTCGGCGGCGGCTATGCTTTTTCCGGCAGCGTTGAGCGCGATATCGTTTCCTCTATGTGGACGCTTACATACACCGCCGAATATATTCCGCAGATGATCGGCTTCTCGATCGCGCTGCTTCTTGGCAGGAACATGGTCACGGCGTTCATGCTGGCAAGGTTTTTCAATCTTCTTTTTTATGTGCTTTGCGTGTACCTTGCTTTGAAGCGAAATTCCAAATTCAGGACGCTTCTGGGGCTTGCCGCGCTTATGCCGATGGCGCTCCAGCAGGCGGCGTCGCTTTCGTATGACAATTTCATAAATGCGCTGTCGCTGCTGCTGCTTGCCTCGCTTCTTGAGGCAGTGTTTTCCGGTGAAAAGCTCAGTATAAAAAAGCTGCTGTTCATCTTCGTTCCGGCGGCGCTTCTTGCCCCCGCCAAGGGAGTCTACTGCCTTATCATCCTGCTTTTCCTTTTCATTCCGAAAGAGAGCTTTTCGGGACTGAAGATCGGGAAAAAAGGCTGCTTTGCCCTGCTTCTGGGTGCGTGTGTGCTGATGTTCGCGTTCGTCTCGGCACCGTCCATGGTGAGGATAATGACAAGCGTCCGCCCCGGCTTTGAAACGACCGGCGACAGTCAGTATACCGTCTCGTATATTTTCTCACACCCTCTTGATACAGCCAAAATTTTTGCCGATACCTTCAATGTGTATATCCTGCAATGGCTCGGCGGCGCGGTGGGCTATACTCTCAGCACCTACTCGCTTGACCTGCCCACGTGGATAGTTCCCGTTTATTTCGCGCTGCTCATTCTCTCGGTGCAGAATGTCAGCGGCGGCGGGACGGCGCTTCGGCGCGGTATGCGTCCTGCGCTTCTTGTCTACTGCGCAGTCGTTATCTTTTCATTTATGATGACAATGTTCCTCACATGGATACGCGATACGGACAAGATAATCGTCGGCGTTCAGGGACGTTATTTTATCCCGGTCATACCGGCGCTCATGCTCTGTCTGAACTCAAGGCTTGCTGAGCTGAAGAAAGACCCGACACGCGCCATTGTGATCGCCGCATTGCTTCTTCTTGCGAGAACCGTCCTTGAAATTTTATCATATACGCTTTTCAGCTCTGTCTGAAAGAAGCGCTGAGAGCAAACGGCGAAAAAGCCTGAAATTTTTGCCCGCAAAAAAGGTATTGTCTCATAATGGAATTGAGACAATACCTTTTCATTTTCTTTATCAGCCCCAGCTTGCGTAGAAGTTGGAGTAATCCGCACCCTGGCTGGCGGCTTCATATGTGCCGCTGAGCTTTGCAAGCACACGGTTGTATGCATCCGAGCCTTCCGGATAAGGTGTGGGGCAGTAGTTGTTGTAATTGTCCGCCATTGCCGCCGCGCCGTCAAGATTGCTGCTTACGCAGCAGGGGACAGAGGAGAAGCTGTCGGTCGTCACGGTGCCGTCAATGTCGCGTTTGACCGTCACCTGAACGATTGCTGTGTCGGGGTCGGACGGGCGTGTACTTCCGCCGAACACCCAGTTGCCCAGACTGTAAAGAATAAGACCGTCGTTATACTTCTCAATAGGCTGGAGGCAGTGCGGATGGCTGCCGTAAACAAGGTCGCAGCCTGCGTCAATGACGGCGTGGGCGAGGTTGCTCTGATTGTCGTTGGGCGTATAATAAAGCTCCGAACCCCAATGGAACATACAGATCACATAGTCCGCGCCCTGCTCCTTGAGCGACTGCACAGCCGCGACAGCCTCATCCGTTTTGAGATCGGGACGCATGTCGTTGCCGGCCGTGTATATGCCGAGCTTCAATCCGTGCGGCGTTTCCACTATCTGCGCCTGACCTTCAATGCCGAACGGCATTGCGCTTGCCTGCAATGCGGCGACGGAGCTTTGGAAGCCTGCGTCAAGGAAGTCCATCACGTGGTTGTTGGCATGGGTAACGAAATCTACCCCGCCTTCCTTGAGTATATTTATGTACGAGGTCGGCGTAAGGAAATAGAACATCGCCTGTGTCGAATGTGTGAGCTGTGTGTCGGAAAGCGTACACTCAAGATTTGCAAGGGTGTACTCATCGTCCTTGAAATACTGCACCGTATTCGAGAACGGATAGGCGTAATTTGTGCCTACCGTCAGCGGAAGCCCGACCTGGTTTTTCTCAAACTGCGCGGAGGACCACAGCGTACAGTCGCCTATGCAGGATATGGTGAAATATTCCGGCTGCGGTTCCGGCGTAGGCTCCGGCGTTGCAGCTGGCGTGTCGTCCGCAGGCTCCGGAGAAGGCGCGGCGGCCTGTTCCGCCGCAAGAGCTTCGGCAGAAGCAGCCGCCTGCATCTCGGCCTGCTCCGCCATGACAAGATCCGTTCTCAGCACAACGATAAGCAGCAGGGCAAGAACCGATAATATGAATAAAAAGGCTTTCAGAACTGTTTTCATCCGTTATCCCTCGAATTGCTGTGTGTTAGACTTTATTATACAATTTCCGAAAACTTTAGTCAAGCACAACACTTAAGCATAAGGGGAGTAACCGAAAACGGAGAAAATAAAAAAGCCGCACAGACGGCGGCTTTTATATGAACGCATAAGCAAAAGATGAATAACCGCTTGAAAACGGGTTCGGTTATTCGCCTTTGCTTAAAGCGGTGAATTTTAGTCTGCCGCTTCGGAATTACCCGGGGTGGGCAGTAACCCCAAAATATAAATACTGATTAGAATCCGAGATTTTAATCAGGGATGTGTATCTATCCACTGTTAAACTATATGTATCTTACCCGAAAAATATTACCAAATTTAGGAAAATATTTTAAAATTCCGAAAATATGCCATGCCGCACGGCAGTCAAACCGCTTGCAGGATGCAGATACGGATGATATAATACAAAATCGGAAAAACGTATCATCAAAACGAGGTCACGGATGATGTATAACAAAGAAAAAAAGAACAGGCTTCCGCTGGAGCATTGGCAGATAATAAGCGTGGGACTTGCGATATTCGACGCTGTGGCGGTGAACGCCGCATTTTATATCGCGCTCTGGCTCAGGTATGACTGCAAATTTGCGGAGATACCATTTTTCTATATAGACGCTTTGAAGACGATCGCGCCTATTTATTCCATAATATGCATCATTATCTTCAAGCTGTGCAGGATGTATAATACGATATGGCGCTTTGCCGGTGCGCATGAGGTGTATCTTGCCTTTCTTGCGAACGGATTGAGCCTTGCCGCGCAGCTTTTGCTGACAACGGTCGTTGCAAAGCTTTTGGGCGTTGCGATCGGCTTTGCGCGTATGCCGGTTACATATTACTGCATAGGCATTATCCTGCAATTCATTTTTGTAATGGGGATAAGGTTTTCATACAGGATAATACTTGGCATACACAGCAGGCGCGCCTCAAGCGGCACAAAGCGCGTGATGCTCATCGGCGCGGGCGCTGCCGGACAGATGATATTGAGAGATCTGAACCGCTCACATTCCAATTCTGACCGTATCTGCTGCATTATAGACGATAATCCCAACAAATGGAACAGATATATGGAGGGCGTGCCGGTCGTCGGCGGCAGAAACGACATTTTTTCAAGCGTAAAGAAGTACCGCATCCAGAAGATAATCCTTGCCATACCGAGCGCGACGCCGGAGCAGCGCCGGGATATTCTCAGCATATGCAGTGAAACGGAGTGTGAACTCAAGCAGGTCGCAGTGCTGTATCAGAAAATGGGGCAGATCGTGGACGCTTCGTCAATACGCGACGTGTCTATTGAGGATCTTCTCGGCCGCAAGCCGATAGAGGTCAACATGGATGAGGTTTTCGACTTTATAAGCGGCAAGACGATCATTGTTACGGGCGGCGGCGGCTCGATAGGCAGCGAGCTGTGCCGTCAGATAGCGGCGCATAACCCCAAGACGCTCATCATATTCGATATTTACGAAAATAACGCCTACGATATACAGCTTGAGCTTAAGGACAGATACCCGCATCTTGATCTGGTCACGCTTATCGGCTCCGTGCGCGACAGCAGGAGACTTGAAAACGTCTTTGAAAAATACAGACCCGAGATAGTTTTTCACGCCGCCGCGCATAAGCATGTGCCGCTTATGGAGGACAGTCCGTGCGAATCCATAAAGAATAACGCCATCGGTACATACAAAACCGCATATGCCGCGATGACCCACGGCTGCAAACGCTTTGTGCTGATCTCAACGGATAAAGCCGTGAACCCCACAAATGTGATGGGTGCGTCCAAGCGCCTTTGCGAAATGGTCATACAGACCTTTGATAAGATGATCAAGACGGGGAGAGCCGCCGAGCTTCCCGCGCTCAGCACGCATATACATCCTGCGGATTATTGGGACGGGCAGACGGGTACGGAATTTGTCGCGGTGCGTTTCGGCAATGTTCTCGGCAGCAACGGCTCCGTTGTGCCGTTATTTAAAAAGCAGATAGCGAAGGGCGGTCCCGTTACGGTGACGCATCCCGATATAATAAGGTATTTCATGACTGTGCCGGAGGCGGTGAGCCTTGTATTGCAGGCGGGCGTGTATGCCGGCGGAGGAGAGATATTTGTTCTTGACATGGGCTACCCGATGAAGATCGACACTCTTGCGAGGAATCTTATCAAGCTTTCCGGGTTAAGACCGGATGTGGATATAAAAATAGAATATACAGGACTGAGGCCGGGCGAAAAGCTCTATGAGGAAAAGCTCATGGAGGAAGAAGGGCTTGAAAAAACGCGTAATAACCTTATTTTTGTCGGCCATCCGCTGGCATTTGATGAGAAGCGGTTTCTTGTAAATATTCAGGAGCTTATGGAAGCGGCCTACGCAAACCGCGACGATATCAAAGAGCTTGTGAAAAACGCCGTTTTCACCTATACGCCGGATGCGAGATGTGAAAAGACGGACAGACAGCCCGCCGCCGCAGGGGTGTGAGCGCAGGAAGCAGACTGCTGCCGACGGGGAGCAATGAGTCGCCGCAGAGCGATGGCAAAAGTCATGGCTCTGCGGCGTTTTTAGTGTTGGTTACATATGATCGTGCAATCCGAACCGACAACACCGGATGGAGAAGACGCATATTCGGCAAAAACGCTTGCATAAATACATTGCATCGTATATAATATTTGCCAAGAGGTGATTGCATACTATGCTTTTTGTTGCGGGAAACACGGCTATGTTCTGGCTTGCGGTTATGATAGTTTTGCTGATAATCGAAGGCGTCGTACCGGGGCTTGTGTCGGTGTGGTTTGCCATGGGTGCGCTTGCGGCAATGATATCGGCTTTGTTTGAGGCTCCTTTCTGGCTCCAGACGGTGTGGTTTCTTATTGTGTCTATCGCATCGCTGTGCCTTACGAGACCTTTGGTGAAAAAATATGTCAATTCAAAGGTTCAGCCGACGAATGCCGATGCGCTTATCGGGAAAGAATGCATTGTGACCGAGAGCATAGACAACATCGCCGGAGAAGGCGCGGTCAAAATTTCCGGGCAGGTATGGACGGCGCGTTCGACCGACGATTCAGTTAAAATCGCGCAGGGTAAGATCGTTACCGTAAAAGAAATTCGCGGCGTCAAACTTATTGTAGAATAAACAGGAGGTATAAAATGGCGGTTATCGGTATATTGATAGTTGTTTTTCTTGTTCTCATTATTGCGAATATACGTATAGTCCAGCAGGCAAAGGCCGTTGTTGTCGAGCGTCTCGGCGCGTATAAAACAACGTGGAACGTCGGTCTGCATGTAAAGGTTCCCATAATCGAGAGGATTGCAAAGGTGGTTTCTTTAAAAGAGCAGGTTGCGGACTTCCCGCCCCAGCCGGTTATCACCAAGGATAATGTCACAATGCAGATAGATACCGTCGTGTATTTTCAGATCACCGACCCCAAGCTCTATACCTACGGTATCGAGCAGCCTATGGTTGCGATTGAAAATCTTTCCGCGACGACGCTCAGAAATATCATCGGCGATCTGGAGCTTGACCAGTGCCTTACGAGCCGCGATATCATAAACTCCAAAATGCGCACCATTCTTGACGAGGCGACCGATCCTTGGGGCATCAAGGTAAACCGTGTTGAGTTGAAGAATATTCTTCCGCCCAAAGAGATCCAGAACGCAATGGAAAAGCAGATGAAAGCGGAGCGCGAGCGCCGCGAAGCGATCCTCAAAGCCGAGGGTGAAAAGAGAGCGGCTATCCTTGAGGCGGAAGGCGAAAAGGAATCCGCGATACTCAGGGCGGACGCAAAGAAGCAGCAGCAGATACTTGAGGCCGAGGGTGAAGCAGAGGCGATCCTCACGGTTCAGAAAGCGACTGCCGAGGGTATCCGTCTTATCAACGAGGCGGCGCCGAGTGATGCGGTTATCCGTCTGAAAGCGCTTGAGGCATTTTCCGCCGCGGCAAACGGCAGCGCGACCAAGATAATCATACCCAGTGAGATCCAGGGGCTTGCGGGACTTGCAGGCGGGGTAGTTGAAGCGGTCAAGGAAAAGTAAAACGCACGGCTGGAAGCTAATTATAAGAAGGGAAAACCGGCGGGAAAACCGCCGGTTTTAATAAGGAGAAGATGATGAGCAGAGCAGCAGAATTTTTGAACGGACACCGTATGTCCCCGCAGCTTGTTGACCCGATGATCTACGCAAAAAAGATGCTTGAGGATATGGAGGCGGGGCTTCGCGGGGATAAAAGCTTTATGCCCATGATACCTACATATATCAAGGCGGACGGGGTCATTGCGAAAAACAGACCTGTCATAGTCATAGATGCGGGAGGGACAAATTTCCGCTGCGGTGTTGCCGAATTTACGGATGAAGGCTGCCATCTGACGGATGTTGAAAAGCATAAGATGCCGGGAATCGGAAAAAGCGCAACGTGGGAGGAATTTATTTCCTTTACGGCGGATAAGATCCAGCATATGACGGACAAAACCGATCTGATCGGCTTCTGCTTTTCGTATAATGCCGAAATAACTCCGGAAATTGACGGCAGGGTAAAGCGTATTGATAAGGAAGTTGTTATTACCGGTTCTACGGATAAGCTTGTCGGGAAGTCACTGTCGGAGGAGCTTGAGCGTCGCGGTATTCCGGGAAAGCGTGTTTTTGTTCTCAATGACACCGTTGCGGCGCTGCTGGGCGCATCCTATAAGCTTGACAAGTCAAAATACAGCGGCTTCATCGGGCAGATAAGCGGTACGGGGGCAAATACCTGCTGTGTGCTCCCATACAGCAGGATAGGCAAGCTTGCCAGAAACGACGATGTTTCTATCCTTATAAATCTTGAGTCCGGCCTTTATGCCGGAATCGAGCAGGGCGATTTTGACCGTGTACTTGACAGAAACAGCAATAATCCCAATGACAAAATAATGGAAAAAATGGTATCCGGTGCGTATCTCGGCGAGATAGGGCGGCTTTGCATAACTGCGGCGGCCGACGAGGGGTATCTTTCGGAGGGCGCAAGCCGTAAAATAAAGGCGCTCGGGCATATCGATACGGCTGTCCTTGATGCGTGGGCTTGTAAAAACGGGCTTGACGCGGTGTGTGAGACCGAGGAAGACAGAGAGTTCGTCGTGGAACTGAGTATTGCGCTCTTTGACCGTTCGGCAAGGTGTATGTGCTCAAACCTGACCGGCATTATGCTGCTGACAGGAGCGGGGAAGGACAGAGACAAACCCGTATGCATATGCGCGGAGGGCTCGCTTGTGGATAAAAGCAGGTATTTTCGTCCCTTCCTTGAAGCGCATCTCAAAAAATATGCCGAGGAGGGACTGGGGCTTTATTCCGAACTGCATATCGGCTATGAAACAACGCTTCCAGGGTCTGCCGCTGCCGCGCTCCTCAACGCCTGATATTTTTAATTAATAATAATTATAAAACCGCACTGACCGTTGCATGAACAAAGGTCAATGCGGTGCTGTTTTCCCGCTTTGCGGTTTTCAGGAGAGGAGCGCATCGAGTTTCTCTGCCCAGAACTTATAGCTCCTTGCACCAATGGCGATGCCGTTGTATAAGGTGCGCAGCTCTTCGGCAGCGTCGGTATCAATATACGCGGTTATTTCGCTCTCCGGAAGATCAAGCTGGACAAGGCGGCCTTCACTGTCGAGAATTATGGTAGAGGGAATGGCGGGGGCGTCAAAAAGACTGAATGCATCGCTGTCTGTTCCGTCTCCGATGCAGACTGTGGCGTAGGTAAGGCCGTTTTTCATGATCACGTCCTCGGCGCCATCAGCGTCGCTGTAAAGACCGACCATGTTTATCCCCCTGTCTTTGTAGTCTTCGTAGAGCTTTTCAAGATCAGGCAGTTCTCCCTTACAGGGACCGCACCATGGTTCCCAATAGTTGATGACGGTGTATTTGTATTCGGCAAGTGTGCTGTTGTCAAAGGTGTTTCCATTGTCGTCGATAACGGAGAAGTCCGCTATACGGTAGGAAATGCTTCCGTCTTCCGCAGTCTCGGCCATCTCGATTTTGTCAGTATAGTCGATGTCCGGACTTGCGCCGTCGAAAAGGCTGACCACGACCATCACGTATGTAAAAACGCCGGCTATTGCGAGAACGAGACCTACCCCGATAAGTATTGCCGGAACCTTGACGGATTTTTTCTTAACAGCCCGTATAATAAGGATTATAAGATCCGCCAGAATCATCAGCAGACCTATGATCACGGCAGCAATACCTGCATAAAAAAGCATGAGCATATTTATTCTTTCCTCCATAATCATATGTGGTTCGCATTATATCACACATGAGGATAAATGCAAAGTTTTTCGAAATAAATCTATCGGATCATTGCAGAAAACGAAGGAGGACCATATCGTAGCAGATATACCCGTATTCGAATTTTGCATTTCACTAATCGGGAAAAATGAATATAATTTATTTGAACTAACTGCAATTGTGCGCGTCGGCATTGATGCAGATCTAAAGAGCGTATGAATGTCCTGGTAGGGGAAAAGCCGATGTCAATATAGTTTGAAAGCGGGCAGAATATGTGCTATTATATACGCAAGAGGGAGCAGTGGCGTTGTGACCGATGAGACGGGAGCAAAGCGCCGCCGGAATGAGCTGAAACCCTCAATTTGCCGACGATCGGAGCACATAATGAACGCACAGCAGCTGAAATACGTAATAGAAGCGTGGAAATGCGGTTCAATCAGTAAAGCGGCGGGAAAGCTGTATATTACGCAGCCGAACCTGAGCCGGACGATCAGATCGATAGAAGATGAGTATAATATAACCATTTTCGCAAGAGGAGCTTCGGGAATAGAAGTTACGCCTGAGGGATACGCATTCCTGACGGAAGCGGAAAAGCTTGCAGGTCAGTGGGAGAGCTTTGAGGAGCGATTCCGGAGCAGGGCGGAAAAGGGGCTTGGGTTCCGCATAGCCGTGCCGCGGGCAAGCTATCTGTCGCACGCGTTTATCACGACTGTGAACGCGCTTGATGATGTAAAGCCTTTTGAGATCACGTATTATGAGACAAATAATGCGGATATAATCAACTGCGTGTCACGCCTCGGATATGATCTGGGAATACTGAGGTTTCCGGTCGAATTTGAAAGCACGTATAAAAAGGAGCTTGCGGAACAGCAATTGACATTCCGCAGCATATATACCTTCAGCTATACGGTCATAATGTCTTCTACGCACCCTATGGCGGGCAGGAAACAAATCAGACTGAGCGAGCTTGTTCCGTATATCGCCCTTGTTCATGGGGACAATCATTCCGTGAGGTTTTCGGACAATGAAACGGATCAGCTCTATAAGATAAGGCAGTTCAGCAGCAGAATAACAATATATGACCGCGGGATACAGTTTGAGTTTCTCAAAACGATCCCGGGAACGTTCATGCTTGTCTCGCCAATGCCGGAGGAGATACTCAAGGCCTATGACCTCGTCCAGATAAAGCTTGACAGAGACGATGTGGGAATGTTTGAGGATATGCTAATAATGCAGAAGAATCACATGTTTTCTGCATTTGAAAAGGATTTATTAAATAATATATTTGCCGAACAGAAAAGAGACAAAGCGCTGCTGCTTTAGCAAATAATTATTTTAATAATATACATATATAGTTTGGTGCGTTTGTAGTATTTCGTGTAAGTAGGAGAGAGAATATGCGTAACACACATGGAACCGTCGAAAGTATAAGAGAGATCGTATTTGAAGAGATCGCCAAAGTTGCATACGATAACCGCGGCCTGAAGGATCTGGATAACCTGCCGTATGAGCTGCTGCCCGGCAACGTCGCGCAGTACAGGGACAGCGTTCTTAAAGAGCGCCAGATCATCGGCGAGAGACTCCGCCTTGCGTGCGGGCTGCCCCTGCGCCAGTCTGACAGATATGAACCGCTGAGCGACGGCGTGGAGGAAGCGGAGGTTCATGAAAAATATTATACGCCGCCTCTTGTTAACGTTATCCCTTATGCCTGCAATGCCTGTCCGGAGAAAAAGGTCGTTGTCACATCGAACTGCCAGGGCTGTGTTGATCACCCCTGCCGCACGATTTGCCCGAAAAAAGCGATTTCCGCCGACAAAGGCGGGAAAAGCGTCATTGATGAAGAGCTGTGCATAAAATGCGGCAAATGCATCGAAGCCTGCCCATACGGCGCTATCGGCAAACTTGAGCGCCCATGTGCCAAGGCCTGCGGGATGGACGCGATAAGCTCAGACGAGTTCGGCCGCGCCAAAATCAACTATGACCTGTGCGTATCCTGCGGACAATGCATGGCAAGCTGCCCGTTCGGCGCTATTGCCGATAAGAGCCAGATATATCAGCTTATAAAATCCATTATGGCAGGAGATAAGGTTATCGCGGTCGTCGCGCCCGCGTATATAGGGCAGTTTGCCGGAAGCACACCTGCAAAGTTCAAAAAAGCGATGAAGATACTCGGCTTTGAAGATACGATAGAAGTGTCGATCGGTGCGGATCTGTGCACAATTGATGAAGGAAACGACTTTATTGAAAAGGTTCCCGCCGAACAGCCGTTTATGGGCACATCCTGCTGCCCTGCGTGGAGTGTTATGGCAAAGCGTTTTTTGGGCGCTCAGGCAAACTGCATATCCATGACGCTTACCCCTATGGTCATTACCGCAAGGTTCGTGAAAAAAGAACATCCGGACGCGAAAATTGCTTTCATAGGCCCATGCGTGGCGAAAAAGCTGGAGGCAAGCCGGAAGAGCGTAAAATCCGAGGTCGATTTTGTCCTCACCTTTGAAGAGCTCAACGGAATGTTCGCCGCAAAAAAGGTAGTCTTTTCAGAGCTTGAGACCGATAAGGATGATGAGATAAGCGCCGGAACAGGCGCCGGCAGGGGCTTTGCCGTTTCCGGCGGAGTGGCGCAGGCCGTCAAGGACTATATTTCAAAGATCAGACCCGATATGGAAGTAAATGTCGAGTGCGCAGACGGACTTAAAAATTGCAAAAAAATGCTTCTTATGGCAAAGGCCGGAAAACGGAACGGCTATCTGCTCGAAGGCATGGCCTGTCCGGGCGGGTGCATAGCCGGCGGCGGAACGATAACACCGGTTGCACAGTCGCAGAAAAATGTTGAGGCATACAAAAAAGCGGCGGAGTACGCCGGCGCGGATGAAAGTCCGTATGCGGGCGAATGAGGAGCAGCTTTTATGAAAACTAAAAAAGCCAGTCCTACAAAATTTATTGCTACGGCGGCGGTCGGAATCGCAATGGTGATCATTGCCCAGCTTCTTGGGAAGGTTATACCGGCGGCGCTTGTCCCGCTTCTCGGAATATCCGCGTCGCAGCTTATTACGGGCAGTCTCGTTAACTGCGTACTGTTTGTATTTTCCGAAATTTTTGGTATGTACTGCGGAATATCAATAGGTATTTGTTCCGCGGTAATCGCCTCATTTATCGGAGTAGGTCCGTCAATTGCCGCCATCGTGCCGATCATTGCCTGCGGAAACGCACTCCTGTGCCTTATATACTGCTGCATGAAGAAAGTATCGCGCATATTGGCTGTGGTCGTGTCGGCGGTTGGTAAATGCGCTTTCCTCTGGATAGGCGTGTCTGTCGCACTGTCGTTCCTGTCTTTGAAGCAGGCGCAGGCAAGCATGCTTACGCTGATGTTCTCCTGGCCGCAGGGGATAACGGCATTGGCCGGAGGGCTGATCGCCGCCGCTATAAGCAAACGTATCGCCCCGCACCTGAAGCACTGAATAAAGACACCTCCGTTTTATCGCAATCAGGAGACCGAGGCGGCTGTTTCTTCAGCCGCCTCGGTTCTCTATTCCTCGCTGTTGTGCTGCTGCCCCAAACAAGACGAAAACGACAGCGGTATATTAATTACAATAACACAGGATTAGCTTTTTGGCGGTTTATTAGCTGTGAGTTGGATACGAGGCGTTTTCCATTTGCCGGATGCAATGAATACTGCACATATTCCGCAGCTTACAAACGGCGCAATACTGTATGCGATTGCTATCCCGTCAAACCCCAGTGCAGTGCAGCGGCTGAATACCCATGCTAATAGACACCGAACGAGATACGCCGAAATAACGGCACACCAAAACGGAACCATTGTGTGTCCCGAGCCGGTCAGCGTGCCAAAAAGACAGAACATGATGTTTTCGGCAATAAACCCAATGGCAAAAAAACGCAGATAGCGTATGCCGGTATAAACAACTGTCTGCTCATCTGTGAATAGCGAAAGCATCCCTGCCGGACAAAGTTCGCACAGCATTGTTATCACAGCGGCAACAGACGCAACAAGCATGCAACCGGCGCGAAGAGCGCGCAGTATGCGGTCAAATGCTTTTTGCGGATAATTTTGTGCGGTCATAGTTATCATTGCCGCCATCATCGCCTGCCCGGCGAGAACGGTGAAGTTCCATATCTTAGTGACGGCGCCGGCGGCGGCGGAAGCATTCACGCCAAAATAGTTGATAAGCCCGCCTATGAGCATGAAACTTGAGTTTGTCAGCACCATCTGCACTATCTGCGGAGAGCACAGCCTCATCAGTGCGCCAAGCGGTTTTCAGGCATAGAAAAAGTCCACAGTAATTCTATCAAAATTACGGTGGACTTATGGTGGACGATACAAGACTCGAACTTGCGGCGGCCTGCCGCTTATGCGGCCGGCATTCGCCGCCGTATCCGCACGGCGGCGCTGTGCTCAACGTGCTTCGCACGAGGTCACAAGTTCGAGCGGGTCTGTTCGCAGATAGAAAAAACCCGTAGAACCGAAGCTCTACGGGACTTTGTGGTGGACGATACAAGACTCGAACTTGCGGCGGCCTGCCGCTTATGCGGCCGGCATTCGCCGCCGTATCCGCACGGCGGCGCTGTGCTCAACGTGCTTCGCACGAGGTCACAAGTTCGAGCGGGTCTGTTCGCAGATAGAAAAAACCCGTAGAACCGAAGCTCTACGGGACTTTGTGGTGGACGATACAAGACTCGAACTTGTGACCTCCCGCACGTCAAGCGGATGCGCTACCAGCTGCGCCAATCGTCCGTCAGCTTGATTATAATAACTCAACATGCAAATTTTGTCAAGCCTTTTTTGCGAAAAGCCGCCTAAATTTTATTCCGCTTTTTCAGCGGCTGAACATACAGAGTGAGCTGATGTCAGAAAAGCTCTGGATTTCCTGCAAACATAGAAAAAAGACTCTGAAACGGTATCAGAGCCTTTTTTCAGTTTGGTCAATCAACGCAGTAAACAGTAATAGTCTTTTCAACGCCGAAGCATTCCGCGGTGAGCTTTACGCCACCGGCAATTGTGCCGATGATGTGGACATCGCAGCTGAGCGTATCGTCACTCGGCGTCAGCTCAAGGATACCCTCCTGATTTACCGACCAATTGATTTTAACGCCTGTTATCGTAAGCGGGTAGGGGACTGCGGTGAGAGTGATCGTCTCATCGTTGTTTTTGTGCATCGTGCAGTCCTGATCAATTTCCTTTTCGTAGAACTTGATGGTAAGTCTTTCAACCGAAGGAGTCGGCGTCGGGGGCGCGGTAGGCGCGCTTTCGATCTGCGGGATGTTGTTTGTAACTGCAATAGGCGCCGTGACCTTGGACTGACCGGCGTTATCGGCCCCGTCCAGACTTGTGGACACCATGACAATAACTGCGAGAATAACCGAGACGACCAAAATAAGACCAAAAATCATCTGCCATTTTGCGTTCGCCTCCGCCCGTTCGTAGGAAGCGGTTCCTTTGACTGTCCCGGGCGTTGCTGCCGGGGTGCGGCTGCTCTGCGAAACTCTGCGTGTGCCGCAATTCGGACAGCGGCTGCGCAGGGATGAGAATGTCTGACCGCAGCGACGGCATCTGACATCGGGAATCATGCCCATTTACAGGATCCTCCTCATTCTAAGCAAATTGGTGAAAATCCGCCCGATAAAAACCGGCGCGCTTTCGCCTCCTCTTTGCTTATGTATAATAGAATCTTTGCTAAATATACATCTTTTCAATGCTCAAGTCAAGACTCACGTACACTTATGCCCATATTTTGACGCTTTTACCGGAATAATTCCCCACTTGAACGCCATTTTTACGCTGCACGATGCAAAAGGGAAGGCGTATGCAGCGTAAAGTGAGCGGATATTATCTTTATATACTCCACCGGCATATGTCCGCCCATCCCTGAAAACGGCATGCTTCCGGCGCTATGCATCCTTCCGGTACGGAAACTTATAGTATTTACGTTCGAGCGCAGAGGCAAAAAACCACAGCGAGAGTATGAGCGCGGCGATAAGCGCCCATGCGCCCCTGTCCATCAGCAGCAGGTACCTCAGCTTCAGATAAGCGTGATAGCCGAGAAGCGACGCAAACTGTACAAGGAGCGGTATGGCGGAAAACCGAACCGCCGCAAAAGCGGTTATGACGGAAAGAATGTCGGCGGCAAAGAAATATCTGTCGTGCATATGCGGAAGGAGAAAAGGAATACCGATCGCAAACAGCAGCGCCGCGGCGAGAATGCTTTTTTCCGTAAGACGATTTCGGTTTACATAACACGCAACGAGTATGGCGGTCATATAGACTGCCGCCGCGATTATGCCGAGCGCGGAGGCAGCCGCATTGTATTCCTGCGGAAGCGAATACTGAAACATGGAATATATGGAAGGGGAATTGTAGTTAAGTCCGGAGCCTATGCTTCCGGTTTGGTTGAAATACAGGGTTATTGTCTCGAGAAATGGGCGGCCGAGCAGAACTGCGGGCAGGACGAGCAGAATATACGCCGCCGGAAATACGGCGAAGTGCCGGAGCTTGAATTTGCCTTTCATCCACAGCACGGCATAGACGGGAAGAACAAAGACCGCCTGAAGCTTGAAACCGAAAGAAAGCGCGGCAAGTATCATGGAAAGCACGGGACGGCCATCAAGCGCGCAATAGATACCGAGAATAGCCAGTGCGGCATAGGTGCTGTCGCACTGCCCCCAGAGTGAGCCGTTGAGAAAAACCGTGGGGAGCATCAGAACGGTGAAAAAGCAGGCGATTATTCTACTCTTGCTTTCAGTGAAGCGGCTGAGAACGAGTGCCGAACCGTATGCAAGCAGAACGTCAAAAAATATGCTCAGCAGCTTTATCAGATACAGATCGTTTATGTCCGAGTAGGAAAAGGCGGCAAGAAAATACAGGTATGGGATGTTATAATTGCCGACAGACTGATCCAGCGCCCTGAATCCGCCGTTATTTCTGAAATAATCGACCCATTTGGACAGAAAGTCCCGGTAATCGAGCGTAACATAATCAAGCGCGAGGTATCTTGCCGCGAACGCGGCTGCGGTGAGCAGAGCGGCGCAGAGCAGGGGAGCAAGCCTTAACGGCCTGACTGTCCGGTATATCAGGCAAAAGGCCAGAGCAGCTTCCGCCGCCAGAATAATTATAACGCGCATATCCATGCTTCCGCCTCCAGAGTTTGTGCATTGTAAATAAAAAAATTAGCAGGAGATCTACACTCCCGCCGAAAATACAAAAATTAAGAAAAATTTCTTGACATTAAAATGTGCGAAATGATATAATGACTTGCTATTTATGCAGGAGCAATAATTCTCTTTCACCCATCTGCTTATTTAGTATACCATTTACAGCAAGTAAAATCAACACCGGCTTATGATAAAATGACAACATATCCGGGCGTTTGTAAATTTCAGTAAGGAGAGTACGCTAATGCCAAAAGATGTTCTATACGGCAAAACTCTGAGGAAGAGCTTTGCACGTACCGAAGAGATCATGGACATGCCTAACCTGCTTGAAATCCAGAAAAGCTCCTATAAGTGGTTTCTGGAGACCGGACTCAAGGAAGTGTTCAGGGATGTGGACTCCGTAACCGACTATTCCGGCAATCTTGAGCTGAGCTTCATTGACTATTCCATGAACGAGCAGCCCAAGTATGACATTGAGGAGTGCAAGGCAAGGGACGCTACCTACGCCGCGCCGCTCAAGGTCAGGGTGAGACTGCGCAACAAGGAAACGGAAGAGATCAAGGAGCAGGAGATCTTCATGGGCGATTTCCCGATGATGACTCCGGGCGGCACCTTTGTCATCAACGGCGCGGAACGCGTTATCGTTTCCCAGATAGTCCGTTCTCCCGGCGTTTACTTTGACAAGACCACCGACAAGTCTCTGATGAACGTCTACTCCTCCACCGTGATCCCTTATCACGGCGCATGGCTGGAATATGAGACCGACGCTCTTGATATGTTTAATGTCCGCATTGACAAAAACCGCAAGCTGCCTATCACGTGGTTCCTGCGTGCAATGGGCAAGTATGCGGCGGACGAGCCTGCCACGTGGCTCAGCTGCGTGAAGGATCCCGAAGTCGGCGTTATGACAAACGAGCGCATCATGGAAGTGTTCGGCGAGGATGAGCGTATGGTAGCCACCGTCGAAAAAGACACCTGCGCTACCCGCGACGAATGTCTTATTGAGATATACCGCAAGCTCCGCCCCGGCGATCCTCCCACGGTCGAATCCGCAGAGACGCTGCTGGACGGTCTGTTCTATGACCGCCGCCGCTATGAGATAAGCAATGTCGGCCGCTATAAGTTCAACAAGAAGCTGTCTCTCTTCCCGCGCATTGCAGGGTTTGAGCTTGCACAGCCTGTCGCAGATCCTCTCACCGGCGAAGTGATCGCCGACGCAGGCGAGATCGTCACCCGCGACAAGGCAAAGGTCATTGCCGATGCCGGCGTCAACGATGTTTTCCTCAATGTTGACGGCAAGCTTGTGCGCGTGTTCTCCAACGGTATGGTTGATCTTTCACGCTATGTTGACTTTGACCCTGCCGAGATAGGCGTCAAGGAAAAGGTCCGCGGGATCGTTCTTGCCGACCTTATGAAGCAGTTTACCGGCGATGCCCTCAAGCAGGCTATCATTAATAATATTGATGTCCTTATACCCAAGCACATTGTTGCGGACGATATTTTCTCCTCCGTCAACTATCTCAACTGCCTTGCGCACGGCATAGGCGAGGCCGACGATATCGACCACCTTGGCAACCGCCGCGTAAGATGCGTGGGCGAGCTTCTTCAGAACCAGTTCCGTATCGGCTTCGCACGTATGGAGCGCGTTATCCGTGAGCGCATGACCTTGCAGGATTTGGACATTGTCACGCCGCAGAGCCTTATCAATATCCGCCCTGTGACCGCGTCTATCAAGGAATTTTTCGGTTCCTCCCCACTTTCACAGTTCATGGATCAGACCAACCCTCTGTCCGAGCTTACTCATAAGCGCCGTATGTCCGCTCTCGGCCCCGGCGGCCTTTCGAGAGAACGCGCATCCTTCGACGTCCGCGACGTTCACTATTCTCACTATGGCCGTCTCTGCCCGATAGAGACTCCTGAAGGCCCCAACATCGGTCTTATCTCATACCTTGCGTCCTATGCAAGGGCGAATGAATACGGCTTCCTCGTGGCTCCCTTCCGCAAGGTCGATAAGAGCCAGTGCCGCGTGACCGACCAGATCGACTATATGACCGCCGATCAGGAAGATCAGTTCACCGTCGCGCAGGCGTCCGAGCCTGTTGACGAAAACGGCTGCTTCATCAACAAGCGCATTACCTGCCGCCACAGAAACGATACCGTTTCCGTGAACAGGGAAGATGTTGATTACGTTGACGTCAGCCCGAAGATGATGGTTTCCATAGCGACCGCCATGATACCGTTCCTTGAAAACGACGACGCCAACCGTGCTTTGATGGGCGCGAACATGCAGCGTCAGGCGGTGCCTCTGCTTACTACTCAGGCGCCTATCGTCGCAACCGGTATTGAGCATAAATGCGCTGTTGACTCCGGCGTCTGCGTCCTTGCCGAGGGCGACGGCGTTGTCACAAGAGTTGATGCGAACTATGTCACCGTGCGCTATGACGCCGGTGAGATAAAGGATTACAAGCTTATAAAATTCTCCCGCTCCAACCAGGGCACCTGCTTCAACCAGCGCCCCATCGTCTCCGTCGGAGACAGGGTCAGCAAGGGCGACGTCCTCGCTGACGGTCCAAGTACAAGTCAGGGCGAGATAGCCCTCGGCAAGAACATTCTTGTCGGCTACATGAACTGGGAAGGCTATAACTACGAAGACGCCGTTCTGCTCAACGAGCGTATGGTTATGGACGATGTGTTCACCTCAATACATGTTGAGGAGTATGAGTGCGACGCACGTGATACCAAGCTCGGACCTGAGGAGATCACACGCGATATCCCCGGCGTCGGCGACGACGCTCTCAAGTACCTTGACGAGCGCGGCATAATCATGGTCGGCGCGGAAGTCACTGCGGGCGATATCCTTGTCGGCAAGGTCACTCCCAAGGGCGAGACGGATCTCACCGCAGAGGAGAGACTGCTTCGTGCGATATTCGGCGAAAAGGCGCGCGAAGTACGCGATACCTCGCTCAAAGTGCCGCACGGCGAATACGGTATAATCGTTGACGTCAAGGTCTTCACACGCGAAAACGGCGACGAGATGAACCCCGGCGTAAATCAGGTCGTCCGCGTCTATATCGCGCAGAAGCGCAAGATATCCGTCGGCGATAAGATGGCGGGCCGTCACGGCAATAAGGGCGTCGTTTCCCGCATCCTGCCGCGTGAGGATATGCCTTACCTGCCCGACGGCACCCCGCTGGATATCGTTCTGAATCCTCTGGGCGTCCCGTCCCGTATGAACATCGGACAGATCCTTGAGGTTCACCTCGGCTATGCGGCGGCTGCTCTCGGCTGGAAGGTCGCAACGCCTATATTCAACGGCGCCAACGAGACTACCATCCGCGAGACTCTGCGTCAGGCCGGCCTGCGCGAGGACGGCAAGAGCGCTATGTACGACGGCCGTACCGGCGAGAAGTTTGATAACGACGTCACCGTCGGCTGGGTATACTTCCTCAAGCTGCATCACCTTGTCGATGATAAGATACACGCCCGTTCGACCGGACCTTACAGTCTTGTCACACAGCAGCCTCTGGGCGGCAAAGCTCAGTTCGGCGGTCAGCGCTTTGGCGAAATGGAAGTCTGGGCGCTCGAGGCTTACGGCGCAGCCTATACCCTTCAGGAAATACTCACCGTCAAGTCCGACGATGTCACTGGCCGCGTAAAGACATACGAGGCCATAGTAAAGGGCAACAACATCCCGCAGCCCGGTGTGCCTGAATCGTTCAAGGTTCTTATCAAGGAGCTTCAGTCGCTCTGCCTTGACATCCGCGTTCTTGATAAGGACGGCGGGGAGATAGAGCTTAAGGACGATGACGATGATGATTTCATTCCTGACATGAAGGACGAAATCTACGCGCCCGACGACAGCGAGATGGAAGCGGGCGGATACAGCATTGAGGACGCCGAAGAGGATTCCGACGGCTTTGCTTCCGCCGATGCCGATGAATTCGGCGACGACGCAGATGAGGCGGATTTTGCCTCGTCCGATATGAATTTTGATTCTGAGGAGGATATGTGATGAGCTATACACCGTTTGACGCAATTCAGATAGGTATCGCCTCTCCCGAGATGATCCTCAGTTGGTCCCATGGCGAGGTAAAGAAGCCTGAGACCATAAACTACCGTACTCTCAAGCCCGAACGCGACGGACTTTTCTGTGAGCGTATTTTCGGACCCACCAAGGATTGGGAGTGCCACTGCGGTAAGTACAAGAAGATCCGCTACAAGGGCAAGGTGTGCGACCGCTGCGGCGTTGAAGTGACAAAGAGCAAGGTGCGCCGTGAGCGTATGGGGCATATCGAGCTTGCAGCCCCTGTGTCCCATATATGGTACTTCAAGGGAATACCCAGCCGTATGGGTCTGATGCTTGACCTCACGCCCAGAATGTTGGAAAAAGTTCTGTACTTTGCTAACTATATCGTGATCGATCCCGGCTATACGCCGCTTCAGCGCTGCCAGATACTCACCGAGCGTGAGTACCGCGATATGCGCGAAAAGTATGAGGACGACTTCAAAGCCGGTATCGGCGCCGAGGCCATCAAGGAGCTGCTCTCCCAGATAGACTGCGAAAAGCTTGCTGCCGAGCTTCGTGAGGAGCTTAAAAACGCCTCCGGTCAGAAGAAGGCGAAGCTTGTCAAGCGTCTTGAGTGCGTTGAGGCTTTCCGTCAGAGCGGCAACCGTCCCGAATGGATGGTAATTGACATTCTGCCGGTCATCCCGCCTGAGATACGCCCCATGGTTCAGCTTGACGGCGGACGCTTTGCGACCTCCGACCTCAACGATCTGTACCGCAGGGTCATCAACAGGAACAACCGTCTCAAGAAGCTCCAGCAGCTTAACGCGCCTGACATCATTGTCAGGAACGAGAAGCGTATGCTTCAGGAAGCGGTGGACGCCCTTATAGATAACGGCCGCCGCGGCAGAGCCGTTACCGGCGCCAACTCCCGCGCTCTCAAGTCTCTGAGCGATATGCTCAAGGGCAAGCAGGGACGCTTCCGTCAGAACCTTCTCGGCAAGCGTGTTGACTATTCCGGCCGTTCGGTTATCGTTGTCGGTCCTGATCTCAAGATTTATCAGTGCGGCGTTCCCAAGGAAATGGCTATTGAGCTGTTCCGGCCGTTCGTTATGAAGAAGCTGGTCGAGGACGGCGTGGCAAATAATATCAAGTCCGCCAAGAAGATGGTCGATAAGCAGCGCACCGAGGTCTGGGACGCGCTTGAAGACGTCATCAAGGAGCATCCCGTTATGCTCAACCGTGCGCCTACACTGCACCGTCTCGGTATTCAGGCGTTTGAGCCTGTTCTGGTCGAAGGCCGCGCACTCAAGCTCCACCCGCTCAACTGCACCGCTTTCAACGCCGACTTTGACGGCGACCAGATGGCCATTCACGTGCCGCTGTCCGCAGAGGCGCAGGCGGAAGCGAGACTGCTCATGCTCTCGGCAAACAACCTTCTCCGTCCTCAGGACGGCAACCCCGTTACCGTTCCTACTCAGGACATGATACTCGGCGCTTATTACCTTACAATGCTGCGCATTGGCAAGGCAGAAAAGGGCGCGGAGGAGCTGTGGGTCACCGATGCGGGAGACAGCGATGTCGTGCAGGTCAATACAATGGCAGACGGCGACGTTATATACGAGCAGAATAAGGAACTCAAGGCACACGGTCTCAGAGAGATACAGTACCTGCCGAAGCTCATGTTCCGCGATGCCGAGGAAGCCATTATGGCATATAACGAAGGCTCCGTAGGACTCCATGCACCTATCCGCCTGCGCGTTACAAAGACGATAAACGGCGAAAAGGTCAGCAAGGTCATCACCAGCACTGTCGGCCGTATTATCTTCAACGAGCCTATTCCTCAGGATCTCGGCTATGTTGACCGTACCGATCCCGAGCATATGTTTGACGATGAGATAAGCTTCCAGGTCGGCAAAAAGCAGCTTGGTCAGATCATTGATAAGTGCATAAGAAAGTATGACTTTGCAATTTCCGCAGAGGTTCTTGACAGCGTTAAGGCTCTCGGCTACAAGTACTCCACCCGCGCCGCAATCACCATTTCCGTCGCCGATATGACGGTTCCTTCCGATAAGAAGGAAATGATCGCCGCAACCGAGCAGGAGGTCGTAAAGATCGAACGCCAGTACAAGCGCGGCTTCATCACCGATGATGAGCGCTACCGTCTTGTTGTTTCCGAATGGGAAAAGACGACGAAGGAAGTCACCGACGCGCTTTCCAGCTGTCTGGATGAGTATAACCCCATCTACATGATGGCAAACTCCGGCGCCCGAGGCAGCATGAACCAGATACGCCAGCTGGCAGGTATGCGAGGCCTCATGGCCAACACCTCCGGTAAGACGATAGAAATTCCTATCAAGTCCAACTTCCGTGAAGGCCTTTCAGTTCTGGAATACTTCATTTCCACGAGAGGCGCACGTAAAGGTATGGCCGATACCGCTCTCCGTACTGCCGACTCCGGATATCTTACCCGCCGTATGGTCGATGTCTGCCAGGATGTTATCATCCGCGAGGAAGACTGCGGGACCGCGGACGGCGTATGGGCTTCCGAGGTCAAGGACAGGGGACAGGTGGTCGAATCCTTCGGCACGGCTATCCACGGTCGTTTCCCCGCCGCGCCCATTACCGACCACAAGACGGGAGAAGTACTCTTCGGTATGGATCATATGCTGCTCAGCAAGGACGCAAAGGTACTCGAGGAGCATGGCATCAGCCGCGTGTTTATCCGCTCCGTGCTTGCATGCGAGGCAAAGATAGGCGTCTGCGCCCGCTGCTATGGCATGAACCTTGCGATAGGCAAGCCTGTTAACGCAGGCGAGGCCGTCGGCGTTATCGCGGCGCAGTCGATCGGCGAACCCGGTACTCAGCTTACAATGCGTACCTTCCACACCGGCGGCGTTGCGGGCGACGATATAACCCAGGGTCTTCCCCGTGTTGAGGAGCTTTTCGAGGCACGCAAGCCCAAGAAGATGGCCATCCTCTCCGAGATATCCGGCACCGTCACCATTGACGAGGCGAAGAAGAGCGTTATGTACTCCATCACTGTTACCAACGAGAAGGACGGCGAGACGTTTGTATCCACCGTGCCTCACTCCGCAGGTATCCTTGTCCACAGCGGCGACCATGTTGACCGCGGTCAGGAGCTTACCTCCGGCGCGCTCAATCCGCACGACGTTCTCCGCATACGCGGCATAAACGACGACGAATTCGGCCGTCAGGGTGTACGCAGCTATATCACCAGCGAGGTACAGAAGGTTTACCGTCAGCAGGGCGTTGACATCAACGATAAGCATATTGAGGTCATTGTCCGCCAGATGATGCGCAAGGTGCGCGTCGAGGAAGCAGGCAGCACCGATCTGCTTTCCGGCTCCACGATCGACATTGCAACTCTCAAGGCCGCCAACAAGGCTCTTGACGAGCGCGAAGCGAATGGGGAAGAGGGACTTGTACGCGCCACCTATACCCAGCTTCTTATGGGTATCACGAAGGCGTCCCTTGCAACCGACAGCTGGATGTCCGCCGCATCCTTCCAGGAGACCACGAAGGTTCTCACCGATGCAGCTATCAAGGGCAAGAAGGATCACCTTATCGGCCTTAAGGAAAATGTCATTATCGGTAAGCTTATTCCTGCCGGTACCGGACTTGAGCAGTACCGTGATTTTGAGGAAAAGACCGACGATACCGTTTCTGCGGAGCCTGAAAATATTGTTGACCTCTCCGCTCTTGTCAGCAAGACAAACGCGCTTTGATCAGCAACTAAACGCAAACAAAAGGGGCTGTCTCAAAATGCGAATTGTAAGAGAATAGCCCCCCTTTCAAAAGTTAGATAAAGCCGTGAAAATCCAGTTTCTATCGGATTTTCACGGCTTTATTGTTGAGCTGATTTTTAGAAAATTCTATTTTGAGACAGCCCTTTTTTGCTCTCTGTCAAATGTTGGGTGCGGCACATCCGGCGAGGATGCGACACACCCAACATTTATTTTAGAACCGTTTAAACCCGACTGTCGGCATACAGACTTCCTGAAAGCAGGGACAAAACGGATGCAGATCAAACCGGTGCGTCACGGCTGCTGCCGCGGATGACAAGCTTGTAGGGCAGAAGTGTTGTCACAGGAATATTATGGTACCCCTCTATCCTGTCAACAAGGACTTTTACCGCAAAACGGCCTATCTCCTTCAGCTGCATATCGGCGGTCGTCAATTTCGGCGTCATGTATTCGCCCATTTCGGAATTGTCAAAGCCCATTCCGACCACCGAAATTTCATCGGGAATTTTTATGCCCTCTTCGTTCAGCGCCCTGATAACACCCAGCGCTGTTGTGTCGTTGGCGCATACAATGGCGTCGATCGGTGCCTTCCCATGTATCATATTGAGTGCGGCAAGATACCCGCTGTCCATCCCCGGCTCTATATCGATGCAGAGAGCGTCATTGACGCGCATTCCTCCAAGCGTCATTGCATCGCAGAAGGCTTTGAACCTGTGCTCGTTGACGATGCCGCTGCGTTTCTCCGGAATAGCGCCGATATAGCCAATATTTCTGCATCCGGTATTTATCAGATGTGCTGTCAGCGACGAAATCGCGCCGTAGGCGTCGCATATTACTTCGTCGATCCCGATATTGAGCCTGTTCAAACCCGAATAGACCATGTTATCCGACAAAGACACTAACTCGTTTAGTGTCTTTTTGTCATATCTGCCAAGCAGGATCACTCCGTCAAATTTTCCGGCGGACAGCTGACTGAGAACATGCTCACTGCCGTAATCGGAAGCGGCGTAATTGTGCGTAACGCGGTAATTCAGGCGCTCTGCTTCTGCGTTTATACCGGCGAGCATCTGCATAAAAAAGTAATCGTCGTAGGTGTCAAAATGCGAAGTGAGGATGCAGACGAGCGTCCCCGGCGGATCGGAGTTCTTGGACTTGAAGCCGGACGCGTAGGGAAAGCTGGAGAGATAGCCTAATTTTTCTGCTGCCTCAAAAATGCGCGACGCTGTCTCAGGGGAAACCGGACGGTCACTTTCGTTTCTGAGCGCACGTGAAACGGTAGAAACCGACACGCCCGACAGCTCTGCAATATCAGCCATTTTTATTTTCATCTTTTTCTACTCCCGCTAAGCTTTTATATAACAGATTATCATTTTCACCAAAAATGTCAAGCCAAAAATTTGGAATACGCAAATGACTTGACATTACCAATGTGGGGTGATAATTATAGATATGCAGATATTTGTCGAGTTTAGTGCATATATGTTAGCCAAAAATTTGGATAAAGGAGCAAATATGAGTACTGTTGACATTGAGAAAATCAGGAAGCAGATCCCGTGCTATGACCCGGAGATGAAAAAGCCGGATAGCCTTTCGATGGACGATTGCAAAGAGATGCTCTACCGGATGTGCATCATACGCGAATTTGAGATGCACGTAAAGGATCTGTGGAGAGCCGGTAAAATACGCGGGCTGTGCCATGCCTATTACTATGCCGAGGCTATTGCCGTGGGAGCCTGCACGGCACTGCCTGATGGAAGCTATATCACCAGCACGCACCGCGGCCATGGCCATGTGCTTGCGCGCGGCGGCGATCCCAAGAGAATGTTTGCAGAGCTTTTCGGCAAGGTGGAGGGATATAATAACGGCAAAGGCGGCTCAATGCATATTGCCGATGTTGATAATGGCATCCTCGGCGCGACCGGCATCGTCGGCAGCGGGATAGCCCCGGCGACGGGCGCGGCTCTTTCCGCAAAGCTTCAGAAGAACGACAGGGTCTCGCTCTGCTTTTTCGGCGACGGAGGCTCAAATCAGGGGGCGTTTTATGAAAGCCTGAATATGGCGGCGGCATGGGAGCTGCCGGTCATATTCCTGTGTGAGTGCAATCAGTGGGCAATCGGAACAAATTTCAACCGTGTAACTAAAGAACCCGATATTTACAAGAGGGCGGCGGGCTTCGGCGTTCCCGGCGTTCAGGTTGACGGACTGAATGTCTTTGACGTGTACAATGCAGTCTTGACGGCTGTAGAACGTGCACGCGCCGGAGAAGGCCCCACGCTGATCGAAGCGAAATATATGCGTATGCTCGGCCACCATGTGGGTGACGATCAGGTTTACCGCACCAAGGAGGACATTGAGGAAATAAGCGTACTTTATAATGTCGAGCCTATAATCAGAATGAAGGACTTTCTCGAAGAAAACGGCGTGGATAAAGAGGAGGCTGAGGCGATACATGAGCGTGCGCGTGAAGAGATCGCGAAGGCGGTTGAGTATGCCGAGAACGAATGCCATGATCCCGATCTTGATACGCTTTATAAGGATATCTATGCCAACGGCGAAATAATCGAATAAGGGAGGCAAAGCAATGAGCATTAAAACTGTCAGAGAAGCACTCAATGAGGCGATGGATGAAGAAATGGCAAGAGACCCGAACGTTATCATCATGGGCTGTGACGTAGGCCTGAAGGGCAATCCTTTCGGAGTCACGATGGGTCTTGCAAAAAAATACGGATATGACCGCGTGATCGACACGCCGATTTCCGAACCGGCATTTACCGGTATGGGCGTCGGCGCGGCGGCCACCGGCATGAGACCGATAGTAGAGATAATGTTCTGCGACTGGATTACGCTCGCGACCGACCAGATCATCAATATGGCCGCAAAAATGCGCTACATGTTCGGCGGCAAGGTAAATATGCCGTTGGTCATCCGTGTGCCGATGGGCGCGGGGGTAGGTCAGGCGGCACAGCACAGCCAGTCGCTTGAGGCATGGTTCAACCATATCCCGGGGCTTAAAGTAGTTGCCCCCTATACGCCGAAGGACTGCAAGGGAATGCTGAAAGCCGCGATACGCGACGACAATCCCGTCATTTTCTTTGAAAACAAGACCTGCTATTCCGTCAAAGGCGAGGTTCCTGATGAGGAATACATCATTCCGCTCGGAAAGGCCGACATAAAAAGAGAAGGTGAGAGCGTGACGATCGTTACTTATTCAAGTATGGTAAACGTTTGCACAAAGGCTGCGGATATGCTCCAGACCGAGGGAATATCATGTGAGATCGTGGATCTGCGATCTCTGCTGCCGCTTGATTACGATACGGTCATAGCGTCGCTGAAAAAAACAGGCAGAATAGTTGTGGCACACGAGGCAGCAAAACGCGGCGGTATGGGCGGCGATATTATTGCGGAGATATCCGAGCGCGCTTTTGACTATCTCGACGCGCCTCCGCTCAGAGTAGGTGCAAAGAATATCCCAACGCCTTACAGCGAGATTCTGGAAAAAGCGGTCCTTCCGAATGTGAACGATATTATTGAAACCGTTCACAGAGTAATGTCCGACGATTGAGGTGATTAAATATGGCTAAGTTTTTGGTGCTTCCCAAAATAGGGATGAATATGGAGGAAGGCGTGATAGCGGAGTGGCTTGTAAAGCCTGGAGATACGGTGAAAAAGGATGATATCGTTCTCCGTGCCGAGACAGACAAGGCTATCCAGGATATATTTGCTACCGAGAGCGGCATAGTTTATAAGCTGCTTGCCGATGTTGGCGATATCGTTCCCTGTCAGGGCAGAATTGCCGTTCTGGTCGATGAGGGAGAGGAATATAAAGAGAACGCTCAGACGCAGGAGTCGGCTCAGACGCAGCCGGATGCACCAACATTGGCTCCTGCCGCGCAGATCGCCGCTTCACCTGCCGCCAAAGTACAGAGCGGCGATCGGCTGCGTATCTCGCCGCTGGCAAGGAAAGCGGCGAAGGAGCTTCATATATCGCTGAATATGGTGCACCCGGCAGAAAACGGGAAAAGGATAGTAAAAAAGGACGTTCTCAGGGCTGCTGAGCAGGCAAAGCAGACTGTGGAAAGTCAGGAAGCATCCGGAAGCAAATTTGTGCCGTATTCGCATATGCGCAAGGTAATAGCCAAGAATATGCGCACAAGCGCAGGAGAAAAACCGAGAGTTTCACTTGCCTGCACGATAGACTGCGAAAACCTTATCGCTTTCAGAAACAAGATGAAGGTGAAGAGAAAGGTCGGCTACAACGAGATAATAGCAAAGGCGTGCGCACAGGCGCTCAAAGCGCATAAGGAGATGAACGCCGTTACAGCCGAGGACGGGTATTATGTTATGGACGATATCAATATCGGCGTTGCGGTTGACACCGAACGCGGCCTGCTTGTCCCGGTTATAAGAAATATGGATAAAAAGGGTGTGCTTGAGATCGCGGAAAACTTTGAAGAGATCGTGGATAAAGCGAAATCCGGAAAACTCTCCGCCGCCGAAATGTCGGGGGGAACGTTTACAATCACCAATCTCGGTATGTTCGGCGTGGAGGATTTCAACCCCATTATTAACGGCAGCGAGTGTTTTATCCTCGGTATCGGATGCATGAAAAAAGCGCCTGTGGTCGATGATGACGATAATATTTCAGTACATCACGTGATGCGTGTCGCACTCAATTTCGACCACGCGGTTTTTGACGGCGCTGCCGCGGCAAAACTGCTGAAGACTATCAGCGAATATCTGAACGATCCCTCAATGATGCTTGAATGACCAGACGGGAGAACGATATGATAAAAAGCTTTTGTATGCCGACACGTATAGTGTACGGCTGCGGCGCCATATCGCAATTGCCGGGGCTGTTGAAGGAATATGGTTTCAGCTCAGCTGTCATTGCGTGCGGCGCTCATTTTAAAGAAAAAGCCGGAGAGCTTTGCGAAAGCTCAACTCAAATCAAAGATGTATACGCGGATATTAAATCCGACCCGGCGCTTCAGGGTGTTGCGGAACTTGCGGCGACGGCAAGGAGATGCAAAGCCGGATGTATTATTGCTATCGGCGGCGGTAGCGTCATAGATACCGGAAAAATGGCGTCGGCGATCGTCAATTCCACGCTGGATGCGGATGTATATTTTCACGGGACAGATATTCCCGCAAACGGGATCGCGCTCATTGCTGTACCAACGACATCCGGAACGGGAAGCGAAATGTCCAAGGCGGCGGTCATTACCGTCAACGGAGAAAAAAAGACGCTTTTCTCCGACTTCTTTCAGGCAAAAGCGGCGCTGATAGACCCGGAGCTCACGCTGTCGCTGAATCCGCGTACGACCATGGTCACTGGGCTTGACGCGATGACTCACGCGCTGGAAGCAATCTGGAGTGTAAGGCACCAGACTATGAGTGATATCTATGCCGAAAGAGCGCTGCGGTATTCTGTGCGGAATCTGGAAAAGGCATTTATTGACGGTACGAATATTGAGGCGAGAATCGGAATGTCATATGCGTCAATGATGGCGGGGATAGCGTTTTCGCAGACGAAGAACGCCAGTGTCCACGCATGCAGCTATCCTCTGACAGAAATGCTGCATATGCCGCACGGCGAAGCCTGCGCCTTTACATTGCCGGAGTTTATCGCGATAAACTCCGATGAGCGCATGGAAAGCATCTGCACGGAGATCGGTCTGCGCGGAACGGATGAGCTTATCAGCACGGTCAGACGCTATCAGGCGATAGCGGGATTGCATACAAGGCTGAGCGAATTTGGGGATGTTGACATTCCGGAGCTTGCCGCCGAATGTGAAAAACAGCCGCTGATGCAGTTCAACCCTGTGAAAATGGACAGATATAAGCTGGAAAAGCTTTTTACATCATTACTGTAAACATGGAGAAGTGTGTCAAATGAAAATAACTGTGATCGGCGGCGGTCCGGGTGGGTATGTCGCGGCGATACGCGCCGCCCAGCTCGGCGCAGACGTTGTTCTTGTTGAAAAAGAGCACCTTGGCGGAACATGCCTGAATAAGGGCTGTATTCCTACAAAGGCGCTTTTGGCCAGCGCTCATGCAATGCATACTGCGGCTCACTCCGAAAGCTTCGGTGTAAAGGCAAGCGCGGTACTTGATTGGAAAACGGTGCAAAAAAACAGACAGGAGACGGTTGAAAAGCTCGTCTCCGGTGTTGAAGGGCTTTTAAGGGCAAATAAAGTAAAAGTTCTGCGCGGCACGGCGGAATTTGCTTCGCAGAAATCAATAATAGTAAGGGACGCATCCGGCAAAGCGGCGGAAACCGTTGAAGCGGACAGGTTTATCATTGCCACAGGTTCGGAACCTGCCGTTCCGCCCATTGCCGGGATCGAAAAGGGACTTCATGCCGACAGCACCGAGGCCCTGAAATTTGATGAACGCCCCGCTTCGCTGATAGTTATCGGCGGCGGCGTTATCGGCACCGAGCTGGCGGCTGCCTATAATGAGTTCGGCACAAATGTTACGGTCGTGGAATTGGCGGATACGATTTTGCCGGGAATGGACGCCGACGCGGTCAGAACGGTGACAGGCAGGCTCACATCAGATGGGGTAGATATCCTTGCCGGAAGCAGGGTGGAAGAAATAGGTGAGGATACAAAAGGAAAATTCTGTGCCGTCACGGATAAAACCGGGAATAAAAAAACCGTATATGCGGAGAAAATACTTGTATGCGTCGGAAGAAAGCCTGATTTTTCAAAGCTTTCTCTTGAAAAGGCAGGTATCGAATATGGCACATTTATCCGCGTAAACGATAATTTGCAGACAACAAACAAAAATATATACGCGATAGGAGACGCAAACGGTCTTCTGATGCTTGCCGGCGCTGCTTCTGAGCAGGGTATTATCGCCGCAGAGAACTGCTTTGAAAAAAACACGTCATATGATAAGGCGAACAGCCCCCGGATGGCTTTTGTGACCCCGGAAATAGCCGAGGTCGGAGCAAGCGAAAAAGAATTGTCGGAGAGAAGGGAAGATTTCGGCACGGGATTTTTCCCTGCGGTCGGAAACGGACGTTCCGTAGTGGAGCATGAGACGAGCGGGTTTGTGAAGATATTTTTCGGTAAAAAATACGGTGAAATCCTCGGCGCGGTAATAGTCGGTCCGCAGGCGAATGAGCTGATATCTACAATAACGCTGGCAATCAAAGCCGAAGCCACGATTACGGAGCTTACGGACATGTCGTTCGGACATCCGATTCTGGGCGAGTGCCTGCATGAAGCGGCTTTGGCGGCAGACGGGCGTGCGATCCATATGCCGAATAAAAGAAAATAATTTAATAAAACGTTTGCGCGCCCGAATGGCGTAATCCTAAGTCGGCAAATGGCTTGGACAGCGCAAAAGTTCGAATTGACTGCGGGAAAACGTTTGCGCATTTAGAGGTTGAAATTTTGTCTGATTTTAACTATTCTAATTATAGAAATTGCGACAGAAATTGTGAAAATGTAAATAATTTACAATTTCCAGGCCAATTACATAAATTATATAAGGAGGACCCCACATGAAAAAGTTTATTTCCGCTCTGCTGACTCTTACGATGCTTTTCGCGTTTACAGCAGCCTCAGCCAGCGCAGAGAAGGTTGAACTCAAGATGAGCCACCATCCCTACGTTCACGCGCTTCCCAGCATTTACGCCGCAGAGAACGGTATCTACGACGAACATTTTGATTGGAACATTGATATTTATGCGAACGGCCCCGTCCAGAACGAGGCAATCGCCAGCGGCTCCTGGGAAGTCGGCACGACCGGTCTTGGCGGCGCGGTTCTCGGCGTTATCGGCTACGACATGAAGATCATGGGCTTCACAACTCCCGATACCAACACCACCGACATCTGGGTTCGCCCCGACAGCCCCCTTGCATCTGCCGAAGTTGACGAGAACGGCGTATACGGCACTGCCGACGACTGGCGCGGTCTCACCATCCTTTGCAACAAGGGTACTGTCTGCCACATGGTTCTGCTCGGAACCCTTGAATACCTCGGTCTGACGGAAAATGATATAAACATTGTTGACGCATCCGTTGCCAACTGCTACACCGCGTTCCTTTCCGGTGAAGGCGACGTAGTATGCATCTGGGATGCCATGGGTCAGAAGGCTCTTGCAAACGGCTGGGTCAAGGTTTCCTCCGCTCCCGCTGTCGGCATCAACCTCCCCGCACTCATCGTCTGCACAAACGATGCATACACCAATAAGCCCGAAGTGGTAAAAGAGTGGCTCGGCATATACTTTGATTCCACCGACGCGCTGCTTGCTGACGCCGATGCCGCGGCAGAGCTGCTCTATGACTTCCAGACATCCGAAGGCGTCGCCGTTACCGAAGAGGACTGTGCAAATACGCTGAAGCTACGCCCGCTGTACACTCTGGAGGAGCAGCAGGAGTTCTTTGCACCTGATGAAGACGGCAATGTCAAGGCATATGACGTCCTTATGCAGTATGCAAACTTCATGCTCTCTCAGGGCAACATCACTCAGGAAGCATACGACAAGATGGCGGACTCCGATTTTATTCTTGACTATGCCGTTGAGCTTTACAACAAGTAATAGATAGGACGGCACCGCTTAATGCGGCAATGCCGACTATTAGTGCCACAATATAGGGTTGAATGTATATTTTCATTCGACCCTATTGTCAAATAGAGGTAAAAATGAACAATAACAGCTCGATAGACTCTATCGCATTGGAACGAAAGGAAAATTTAAGAAATACCCGCAATCTTCTGCTGCTGTCTGCCGCGTCGGTTTTTGTTTTCCTGACAGTATGGCAGCTTGCGGTAATGAATGAATGGGTGAATCCCAAGTATCTCAGCTCTCCGATAGACGTCGTAAAAACATTTATTGTAAAGCTTACTGACCCGAAACCGGACGGGGCTGTGATAGGCGTTCATATCTGGACCAGCCTGAAGCTTGTATTGAAGGGCTATTTGCTTGCAGTTGTTGTTGGCGTCCCGTTGGGCTTTCTGTTGGCGTACTATTATGTCCTGGATAAGCTCATTTCCCCGATATTCGAAATAATGCGGCCGATCCCGCCGATAGCATGGATACCCATGTCCGTTATATGGCTTGGAATAGGCGCAAAAGCAAAGACCTTCATCATTTTCCTTGCGGCGTTCGTCCCGTGCGTGATAAACGCGTATACCGGCATCAAGATAACAAATCCGACTTATATCAGCGTAGGCAGGACCTGCGGCGCAAGCCGGTGGAAAATTTTTACGACCGTATGCATTCCTTCGGCTCTGCCTCTCGCGTTTACCGGTGTCAGGGTCGCGCTCGGAAACGCGTGGTCAACGCTGGTGGCTGCCGAACTGGTTGCGGCCACGTCAGGGCTTGGATATATGATCCAGCAGGGCAGATCCTTTGTAAGACCCGACATTATCCTTGTCGGCATGTTTACGATAGGCATTACGGGAGCTATTCTTTATTGGGTGTTGGGTATAATTGAAAAGAACACCATGAAATGGAGAGCAAAGCGATGAAAATTAAAACAAAGCAGAATATAAGAGACGCTGTATTGACTTTTATTTCAATTTCCGCTCTGCTCATCCTATGGGTCGCCGTTTCCTCGAATAATTCGCAGATTTTCCCGACGCCTGCCGCTGTGTGGGAGCGCCTCATCAAGATGATCGAGAAGCCTATCGGTAAGACGAGCGTTCTCGGTCATATTGCCATCAGTATGAGACGTGTTCTTATCGGCCTTTCGTTTGCAACAGTCCTCGGAATCCTGACAGGTCTCGGCATGGGTTGGAGCAAGAAAATAAACGCCATCATTTCTCCGATCTTTACGTGTCTCAGGCCTATCCCGCCGATCGCGTGGATACCTATTATCATACTCTGGTTCGGCGTCGGAGAGCTGCCGAAGGTAATAATCATATTCATCGGCTCCTACTTTATCATAGGGCAGAACACTGCGGCCGGAATATCCATGGTCGATCCGATGTATATAAACGTCGGACGGATATACAAGGCTTCATCATGGCAGATGTTGATGCACATTGTTTTTCCGGCGGCGCTCCCAGCTATAATGGCGGGACTGAAAATCGGTCTGAGCAGTGCGTGGATGGTAGTCGTCGCGGCCGAAATGCTGGCAAGCAAATCGGGACTTGGTTTTCTTATCACACGCGGCAGTGATAATCTTGATACGCCGCTTGTAATGATCGGCATGATATGCATCGGCATTGTCGGCGCATTGCTCAGCGTAGTGTTCGGGATCATAGAAAGGAGGCTCTGCCCATGGAGGGAAGAAGAGAATCAATAAAATTAAGCGTCAGAAACGTTGCAAAGTCCTTTACGGCGCGCAAAACCGTTTTTGAGGCGGTAAAAGACGTTTCGCTCGATGTTTATGAAAACGAGTTTCTGGTTATTCTCGGTCCCGGGCAATGCGGCAAAAGCGTCCTGCTGAATATGATAAGCGGAATAGAAAAACCGACGGCCGGAACGATCGAATATCCCGGAAAAGAAGAAAATATCGGCTTTGTTTTCCAGAAAACGGCGGTATTCCCTTGGAAAACTGTTATAGAGAATGTGGAGTTTGCTCCGATGCTCAAGGGCGCAGGCAAGAAAGAAAGACGTGAAAGAGCGCAGTATCTTATAGACCTTGTCGGACTGGGCGGCTTTGAGAACAAGTATCCCAAGCAGCTTTCCGGCGGCATGAAGCAGCGCGTTGGAATTGCCAGAGCGTATTGCTGCGAGCCGGATATACTCATAATGGACGAACCGTTCGGCGCGCTTGACGCACAGACGCGCTATCAGATGGAGGAGGAGATACTCCGTATCTGGGAAAAAGAAAAGCGTACGGTAATTTTTGTAACGAACAATATCGAAGAAGCGGTGTATTTAGGCGACAGGATCATACTTTTGAGCAAATGTCCCGCAGAGGTAAAAAGCGAGTATGTCATTGACCTCCCGAGACCGAGAGACAATATTTCGCCGGAATTTCTGCGCCTCAGAGAAAGCATCGAAGAAAATACCGACCTTGCACTTTGATAGGAGGACTTATGGATAAAAATAACGTGAAAGTTCATGTTGAACATCTGTCCAAGTCGTTTGGTAATCTGAAGGTTCTCGACGATGTTTCGTTTGATGTCGCTGCCGGCGATTTTATGTGTATAGTCGGTCCGACGGGCTGCGGCAAAACGACGTTTCTTAATCTCCTTACAAAGCTCATTGAGCCGACCTCCGGTGAGATCCTGATCGACGGCGTTCCGGCCAATCCGAAGATCCATAATATTTCATTCGTGTTTCAGGAGCCTTCGGCTTTCCCGTGGCTGACTACCGAGCAGAACATCCAATACGGACTCAAAGTAAAGAAATTGCCGCGTGAAACGATTAAAGAGAGAACCGAGGAAATAATATCCCTGCTGGGGCTTGAAAAATTCCGGAACGCGTATCCGCATGAGATGTCAGTCAGTATGGAGCAGCGTGTTGTAATAGGGCGCGCTTTTGCCCTGCATCCCGACCTCCTTCTTATGGACGAGCCTTATGGTCAGATGGATATCAAAATGAGGTATTATCTCGAGGACGAGGTGATCAAGCTCTGGAAAGCCACAAACAGCACCGTCCTTTTCATTACGCATAATCTTGAGGAAGCTGTGTATCTGGCAAACAAGGTTCTCGTCCTGACGAATAAGCCCGCGCATATCAAATCCGTAGTGGATGTGGATCTGCCGAGACCGAGAAATATCTCATCCCCCGAATTTGTTAAAATCAGAAGCGAGATTACCGACATGATCAAGTGGTGGTAAGTTAATGCTTCTTAAAACAGTTCTGATCACTGTAATAATAGCGGTATCCGCGCTGATCCAGTCCTCGCTCGGCATAGGCTTTGCCATGTTTGCCGAGCCGACCATTTCCGTACTCCTGCGCGACCCGGTTACGACCGCGGCGGTCGTCAGCATAGGAATTGCAGCCATGAATTTACAGCACTCAATAGAGACGCGCCGGCACATAAATATGAAGATGGCATTGCCGCCAATGCTCGGCGTTACCGTTGGGAAAATATTGGGCATCGCCGCGCTGATGCGTGTTGACACGAGCGCGGCAATGACCGGGCTTGGCATACTCCTCATCGTCTTTGCGGCGTATTTCTGCTTTTTCGGAAATCGTGTGAGAATCAGACCAACGCTTTTCAAAGGCGTCATATTTGGCCTTGCCGCCGGATTCCTGGGAGGGATGTTCAATCTGACAGGTCCCATGGCGGCAATCTATTTTTACAGCGCAACCGAAGACAGATTTGAATATAACGCAAGCCTGAACTTTGCGTTTCTGCCGAGTGCGCTGATAGGGCTTGGCATGCATATAGCGTACGGGAACCTTAATGCGGAGATGCTTCCGATAGGAGTGTGCGCACTGATCGCTTCCTTTTTCGGCGTGAAGTACGGGTTGCGGATACTGAATAAGATAGACAGAGCGCAGCTGTCCAAAATTCTTTATATTTATATGACCGTGATGGGCGTAGTTTTACTGGTCCTGTAATATTTTTTAATAGGAAGGAACCGCTTTAACATGAGTGAAAGCGGTTGTTGGAAAAAGGTATGAAGCATATTTTTCTTAACCTGAAAAGGTTTGAGATCCCGCCATGCTTCGGCGGCGTAAACAGACTTTGCGACGTAAGGGAATGGGGACCTTATATTGTCTCAATGACACAGGAGGCGCTTAAAGCGTATTCTCCGGAAGAAGTCGAATTTGTGCAGTTCTTTCCCGAAGCGCATATTATCGGCGCTTTATCGGCGAGAAGCGAAGGAAGCCCCGTCAAGATCGGATGTCAGAGTATATACCGCAAAACGACGGCAATAGGCGGAAACTTCGGCGCTTTTACGGGCGACAGGCCGGCAAGCGCGATGAAGGTTCTCGGCGTGTCGTCAACCATCGTCGGACACTGCGAGGAACGCACGGACAAAGCGGAGATTATGTCCGCATCCGGGACACCGGCAAATTATAAGGCGATAAACGTACTGCTGAACCAAGAAATAAAAACGGCCATTGACGCCGGCATGAAGGTGTTGTACTGCATAGGCGAAAAAAGCGAGGAGCAGGAGCGCTGGGAAGAGGTTCTGGGTGAGCAGCTTGAGATCGGTCTTGCCGGCGTTGATAAGAGCAAGGTCGTTATCGGGTATGAGCCGATCTGGTCGATCGGTCCCGGAAAGACCCCAGCGGACAAGGAATATATTACCAAAATCGCCAGATTCGTAAAAGAAACCGCAGACGGGATAGATATTGTTTACGGCGGCGGACTTAAATTGGCCAATTCGGAAATGCTTGCGTCGATCCCGGAGATAGACGGCGGATTGATCGCCCTGACCAGATTCAGCGGGAATATCGGCTTTTATCCGGATGAGTATATTCAGATAATACATAGCTATCTTGGTAAGTGAGGATAAATAAATGAAACTTGATTTTGAGTACGGCTTGGATATGATGTCAGCGGAGCTGCCAGATAGTACGGATGTTTTTATCCCCGGAGAGACTATCCCTGATCCGCCGTGTCTTCCGCAGGATTGGGACTCGCTTTATAATGCGACGCTTGAATCCATCCGCAGCCCTATCGGTATGCCCACGCTTACGGAGCTTGCACATGCCGGAAGCAAGGTAACGATAATAATACCCGATATCGTCAAGGGCGGCTGCCAGCCGACAAGCCACCGTAAGGTTTCAATCACGGCCATTCTTAATGAGCTTTATTCAGTCGGCGTGAACAAATCCGATATCCTTCTTATTTTCTCCAACGGGCTTCACCCAAGGACGAATAAGGAAGAGATGCAGAAGATCCTTGGCGATGCGCTTTTCAACGAATTTTATCCTACAGGTCAGATCATTGCCCACGACAGCGAGGATCTTGAGCATATCGTTGACCTTGGCTGTGACGAACAGGGAGATCCAGTCGTGATGAACAAATATGTATATGACTCGGATGTTGCCATACTTATCGGGCATACGCAGGGCAATCCCTATGGCGGCTACTCGGGAGGCTATAAGCATTGCGCCACGGGAATAACCAACTGGCGCAGTATAGCGAGTCATCACGTTCCCAAGGTAATGCACAAGCCCGATTTCGTACCCGTGTCAGGGCACTCCCTTATGAGGACAAAGTTCAATCTGATCGGGCAGCACATGGAAAAGTGCATGGGCAAGAAATTCTTCTGCTGTGACGCTGTGCTTGACACATATGCCCGCCAGATATCCGTTTACAGCGGCTATGCCGGTGAAATGCAGGCCATAAGCTGGAAGGACGCCGATAAGAGAACCTATGTCCCGTTTGCCTCGAAAAAATATGACATCCTTGTTTTTGGCATGCCGAGAGATTTCCATTATGGACCGGGCATGGGTACAAACCCCATTCAGATGATGCAGGCGCTCTCCGCTCAGGTAATCCGGCATAAGAGAATAATGAGCGATAAGTGCGTTATTATCTGCTCATCGCTCTGCGACGGATGGTTCAATGACGAAAGATTTCCGTATGCCAGAGAGCTTTTTGATATTTTTACGAAATCATGCAATATTCTCCCGGATATGGCAAAATACGGCGAGGAATTTGCCGTCAGACAGGACTATATCGAAAAGTACAGATTTGAGGGCGCGTTCCATCCGTACCATGCTTTTTCGATGATGAGCTGCGGTCACATTGCGGAAATGAATACATCCGCGATATATATTGTCGGCGCAAAAGAGCCGGGCATCGCAAGAGGTCTTGGACTGAAGACAAGGGCGACATTTGAGGAAGCGCTTGAGGACGCAAAGAAAAAATATGTTGGAGACTCGCCAAATATTCTGGCTCTCCCGAAGACATTTACATTAGGCGCTGTGCATCTGTGCATGGCTGACGACGACCTTTCAACGGTCTGAACCGCAGTGTTTTAGTAGGTGCTTATATGACTTTGAAGGATATTGCGGTACGCGCAGGCGTTTCGGTATCTACGGTATCAAGGATTCTCAATGACAAGGAAACAAAAGCTGCCAGCAGGGAAGTACGTGAACGCGTCTGGCAGATCATCCGCGAGACGGGCTATGTACCCGACAGAAATGCTCAGAATCTCCGGTTATCCGAAAAGGCAAAGGAGCGGCCGGATAAGTTTATTGCCACAGTTTTTGCCCGTGTAAGCGACTCAAACGATCTCTTTTTTACCGAGCTTGCCAGTGCTATCGAGTTTGAAGTGTACAAAAAGGGCTACACCGTGAAATGCTCATTCTACGCGGCTGATCTGAATGATAAATCCTTCATGACAATCCTTAAAGATCAATCCATCAGCGGCCTTGCCGTTCTCGGACGGTTTGAAAACGAATCTGCGATCAAGATAATGAATGAACAGCGGAATGTAGTATACGTCGGACTGAATCCTACCGGAAGTGAACACGACCTTGTTTTCTGCGACGGACACAAAGCAAGTATGATGGCTGTCGGAGAACTGATAGAGCTCGGTCACAAAAAAATCGCTTATATCGGAGAAAAGAATAAAGAAGTCCGGTACAGCGGTTATACGGAAACTATCAGACGGCATGAATTGGAGCTTGATCCGCGCAGGATCATAGAATCAAAGCAGTCGCTTGAGGGAGGATATACTGGAGCCAGAAAGCTATGCGATGGCGGAGCGGATTTTTCGGCAGTGTTCTGCGCAAACGACGCGACAGCCATGGGATGCATAAAATATCTGCGCGAACATAATATAAAAGTTCCCGGCGACGCTTCCGTAATCAGCATCGACGATGTTGAAATGTCAAGGTATTTTATGCCGATGCTGACGACCGTACACATTCCCATCAACGAAATGGGAAAGCAGGCTGCGAAGCTCCTTATAGACAGGATCGAGAAAGGTCATTCCTTGCCTGTAAAAATGGAGCTGCCGTTTTCAATCTCAAACAGAAACAGCTGTTCGGAATACTCCGGCGGCTGAGCCTGCAAAAAAATCCGGCGGCATATTGTCTGAAAAATCTCGCAGAGGTTTTAACCACAGAAAAAAATAATTACAGAATGAATTATCTCCGGCGGCATGTACGCCGGAGATAATTCTTCTTAGATAAGGAGAAACGATGATTCTTTTCGGATTTATTATTGCAGTTTCCGCTTCCGTTATCGGGGGGATATGCGGGATCGGCGGAGGGGTACTCATAAAACCGCTTCTCGACATAACGGGTATAGCAGACCCAAGTCAGGCGAGCTTTCTTTCCGCAGTAACAGTTCTGGCAATGACCGGGTATTATACCGGAAAAAACCTCTTCACAAGTGAAATAAAGGAAAATTCGATAGATTACCGTGCTGCTATCCCGCTTGCGGTCGGGGCGTCCATAGGCGGCGTTGCAGGGAAAATGCTGTTTGAATTGATCAGGGCGAACAGCTCCTCCACGGATATCGCAGGCGCCGTTCAATCCATGGTATTGGGGATTCTTGTAATAGCAACACTGATATATACCGTAAAGAAGAGCAAAATAAAATCCCTGAAAATTGAAAAATATTCAGTATCCATCATTATCGGTCTTGCGTTGGGACTGCTGTCGAGCTTTCTCGGAATTGGCGGGGGACCGTTCAATCTTGCTGTTCTTTTTTTCTTCTTTTCAATGGAGACAAAGGAAGCGGTTCAAAATTCGCTGTTCATTATACTTTTCAGCCAGATATCCAGCCTTATTTACATGATCGTTTGCGGAAAGATACCTCAGGTCGATATGTGTATGCTGCTGTTTATGGCGGCGGGCGGAGTAGCCGGGGGAGTGCTCGGGAAAAAAATAGGGAAGCTGATCGACGGCAAGACAACAGACAAGCTTTTTGTAGCCCTTATGGCAGTGATAATTGGCATATGTACGTATAATTCGGTAAATTATCTATATTAAATAAGCGGCAATGTTCGTATGATTACGCTATTGCCGTTCCTTTATAAGAAAAATGCAGAAAGCAGCAGGGCAATTGCCTCTGCTGCTTTCAGAAGTTTTGGAACATGGTCAATAGTTGGGGTAGAGCAAAATAAAGAAACCTTGTAAGTTAGTCAATGATGTGAGACTGAAAAAATGCAAAAGAGTTTCGAGATAAGGAAGGCGGTTTTGCTCTGTTTACTTTGCGCCTGCCGTGTGGTAAAATACACTTATAGTAATATTGAGCGGAGTAAATGATGTTCGAAAAGCTGAAACTTATCAAAAGACAATATGAACAGCTGATAGAAAGAATGCAGCAGCCTGAGACATATTCCAATCCGGCTCTGTACGCCGGACTTGACAGAGAGGCGCGGGAGCTTGCGCCGCTATATGAGGCGTATACCGCATATGAAAGAGCCTGCGATGATATGGAGGCGGCGCTTGCGCTCTCTGACGATCCGGAAATGAGGGAGCTTGCGCAGGAGGAATACCAGTCCGCAAAGGGGCGTAAGGAGCGGCTTGAACAGGATATTAAGATACTTCTTCTGCCGAAGGACCCGAATGACGGCAAAAATGTTATTATGGAGATACGCGGCGGGGTCGGAGGAGAGGAAGGCATGCTCTTTGCCGCCGATCTTTACAGAATGTATTCCATGTATGCTGAGCGAAAGGGCTGGACGGTAGAAATTGCAAACCTGAACGAAACTGAGCTTGGCGGCATCAAGGAGATAAGCTTTGTCGTAAAGGGTGAGGGGGCATATTCTCGGCTTAAATTTGAAGCCGGGGGACACAGGGTACAGCGCATCCCCGTCACCGAATCCGGCGGCAGGATACATACCTCCGCCGCGACTGTCGCCGTTCTTCCGGAGATCGGCGACGTTGATTTCAAGCTTGATCCGAACGATCTCAAAATCGACACCTACCGCTCCTCCGGCGCGGGTGGACAGCACGTAAACAAAACCGAAAGCGCGATCAGGATAACGCACATTCCGACGGGCGTCGTTGTAGAATGCCAGGACGAGCGCAGTCAGTATAAAAATAAAGACAGAGCCATGCAGATACTGCGTTCAAAGCTGTACGAGGCGGAGCGGCGGAAGCAGACGGACGCGGTCGCGGCGGAAAGAAAAAGCCAGATAGGGTCCGGCGACAGAAGCGACAGGATACGCACGTATAACTTCCCGCAGAGCCGTGTGACCGACCATCGTCTGTCGGGCGACGTAAGAAGCTTTAATATTTCCGGGATAATCAACGGAGATCTTGACCCGCTTATTGACGCGCTTACAACGCAGGAGCAGGCCGATAAGCTGAAAGAGCAGGCGGGAGCGTAATAATGAAAACGAGAATTTTTACCGATGATTTCGGCGAAGCTGCAATGATAATAAAAAACGGCGGTCTTGTCGCCGTACCGACGGAAACGGTATACGGTCTTGCCTGCAACGGACTTGACGAGGGCGCGGTAAAAGAGATATACGAGGTAAAGGGCAGACCCGCCGTAAAACCGCTTTCACTTATGGTGCCCGATAAAGAAGCCATGAAGAAATACTGCGAAGACGTCCCTCCGCAGGCAGAGTATCTGGCGGATAAATTCTGGCCGGGACCGCTGACGATCGTTTTGAAAAGTCGGGCTGTTGTGCCGGATATCGTAAGAGCAGGCGGAAAGACCGTTGGTCTTCGCTGTCCGGATCATCCCATGACGCTGAAGACGCTGCGGGCGGCGGGCGTGCCGTTTGCGGCGCCCTCCGCTAACCCCTCGGGAGAGGAAAGCCCCAAAAATGCGCAGAAGGTCGCGGAGTATTTCAACGGAAAAATTGACGGGATCATTGACGGGGGAGCATGCGGAATAGGCCGCGAATCAACGATCATTGACATGAGCGCCGTTCCCTATAAAATTCTGAGACATGGTGCGCTTTCGGAGACGGAAATTGCAAGAACGCTTGCGGATAAGCTGAAAATAATCGGCATTACCGGCGGTACGGGATGCGGGAAAACCACGGCTTTGAATGTACTGAGAAGCTATGGCGCGCTGGTTATCGACTGTGATGAGGTATATCATTTGCTTCTTGAAAGCAGCACGGAAATGAAAAATGAGCTCAGTGATGAATTTCCGGGCTGCCTGACGGATGCGGGCGTTGACAGAAAATATATCGGGCGCGTTGTGTTCGGAAATAAAGAAGCGCTTGAAAAGCTCAATACGATAACGCACAGGTATGTCAGAGCCGAAGTTGAAAGACTCCTACGGGAATACGCCATGATGGGCGGACACATTGCCGCGATCGACGCGATAGAGCTGTTTTCCTCAGGAGTGTCTGATATGTGTCAATGTACGCTCGGCGTTGTTTCGGACAGGGGAAAAAGAATAGCGCGGATAGTGAAGCGGGATAATATTTCAGAGGAATATGCGGCGTCCCGTGTCGATGCGCAGCATCCGAACGAATATTTCGAGGAAAAATGCACTTACATTCTGACCAACAACGGCGAACAGACCTTATTTGAAAATAATTGTAATAAACTATTTAAGGAGATACTGAAGAATGAGTGATTTAAGAGAACAGCTTTTTTATGAGCAGAAAAACGGATATGACCTTATCGATACCGAAGAAAGGATCGCACTTGAGGATTACTGCGGCGGCTATATGCGCTTCCTCGATAACTCGAGAATAGAAAGAGAAGCCGTTGTAAACGCGATCGCCCTTGCGGAGGAGAGCGGATTCAGGGAGTACAGATCCGATACTGAACTCAAACCGGGTGCGAAGTTTTATTTCAACAACCGCGGCAAATCCCTTATTCTTGCGGTAATGGGCAAGAAATCCCTTGCTGAAGGCGCTGTTATAGCCGGTGCGCATGTTGACGCGCCGAGACTGGATCTCAAGCAGGTGACTATGTATGAAAGCGACGAGATGTGCTTTTTCAAGACGCATTATTACGGCGGAATAAAAAAGTATCAGTGGGTCACTATTCCGCTTGAGCTTCACGGTGCGGTTGCACTGAAGGACGGCAGTGTTGTGAATGTTACGATAGGCCGTGAAAAGGGAGAGCCGCAGTTTGTCATTACCGATCTTCTGCCGCATCTTGCACAGGACCAGATGAAAAAGACGATGGCTGAGGGAATAACCGGCGAGGGACTCAATATTCTTATCGGCAGCACCCCGTATGACGATGACGGTAAAGATCGGGTGAAGCTTGCGGTACTCAGTATTCTTAACGATATGTACGGCATCACCGAAGAGGATTTCCTCTCGGCGGAGCTTTGCGCCGTTCCTGCCTTTGACGTTGCCGAGATCGGCTTTGACAGATCGCTTATCGGCGGCTACGGTCATGACGACAGGGTTTGCGCATATGCAGAGCTCAAGGCCATTTTTGATACTGCCGATCCTGAAAGGACCTGTGTGTGCATCCTTGCAGATAAAGAGGAGATCGGCTCCGACGGCGTTACGGGTATGCAGAGCAGAGCTTTCGACAGTTTTATGGAGGAGCTGTGCGACAGGCAGGGCGTGAAGCTCAGAAATTGCTTTGAAAAGAGCTTCTGTCTCTCGGCGGACGTATGCAACGCGTATGACCCGCTTTATCCCGAGGTTTCCGAAAAACGCAGCGACGCAAAGATAAACTACGGCATGGGAATATGCAAATTCACCGGCGCAAGAGGCAAATCCGGCACAAGCGACGCCTCGGCGGAGGTAGTCGCTTATATCAGAAAGCTCTTTGCGGACAATAAGGTAGTATGGCAGATGGCGGAGCTTGGCAAGGTCGATCAGGGCGGCGGCGGAACAATAGCAAAATATATGGCCAACCGCAATATTGATACCATTGACGCGGGCGTCCCGGTGCTGAGTATGCACGCACCGTTTGAGGTCGTTTCCAAATTTGACTGCTATATGACATATAAGGGAGTTCTTGCCGCATACAGTGCTGAATGATACGTGCAGCAAAGGAAAGGACGATATAATAAATACCACCTCTGGACATAATAGTCCCGAGGTGATTTTTTTGGACGAAATAAAGGAGCTTGGCTGCAAGAAAACGGGGACTGTACAGTGTCTTACGATCGTAGGGCAGATAGAGGGGCATCAGCTCCTGCCGGACGATGTGAAAACCACGAAGTATGAGCACATTCTGCCGCTTATCGCAGCTGTTGAGGAAACCGACGGGATCGAAGGGCTGCTGATACTTCTTAACACAATGGGCGGAGACGTGGAAGCGGGGCTTGCCATAGCGGAGCTTATCGCCGGAATGAGAAAGCCGAACGTCTCCCTCGTACTCGGCGGCGGACATTCGATAGGAGTGCCGCTTGCAGTGGCGGCAAAGAAAAGCTTCGTTGCCCCGTCGGCTGCGATGACGATACACCCGGTCAGAATAAACGGCGTTGTAATAGGCGTACCGCAGACATATGAATATTTCAACCGCATACAGGAGCGCATAGTGAGCTTTGTTACCCGCCATTCAAACGTCACAAGAGAAAAATACCTTGAGCTTATGACAAATACCGACGAGCTTGCAAACGATATCGGCAGCGTCATATATGGGGAAGAAGCGGTAAAATACGGAATAATCGACTGCGTAGGAACACTTTCGGACGCGCTTGATTATCTCAAACGGATGATCCGGGAAAAAGAAGTCTGATAAAAATTGTCTTTTTTCCCGGTTCCCTTGTACTTGTGCTTTACATAATTTTGTGTTAAAATAATTATAGCAAGCTGTGGGGGATGGGAACATGACGGTTTTTAACGCGATCATATTGGGGCTGATACAGGGAATTGCCGAGTTTTTGCCTATATCCAGCTCCGGTCATATGTCGGTTCTCGGAAACCTTTTTGATGTCGTCACCGTGAATGACGGGCATCTTCTTTTTGACGCAATGCTGAAGCTGGGCGTGCTTGCGGCGGTCGTTGTCGTTTATTGGCAGGAAATGGCGGATATTTTTTTTGAAATGCTCGGTCTTATGGGAATTGGCCCGCGTGCGGGGCAGAGAAAGCAGCATTACCCGTCGGCAAGGCTTTTTATTATGATTTTTGTGGGCAGCCTGCCGCTTCTGCTTGCGCTTCCTGTGATCAAGCAGATAGAAACGCTGTACTATCGCAATATTTTTATCGGCGTTGCAATTATTCTTACGGGCTGTATTCTTTATGTATCCGATAAAATGAAGCCGGGCAGGAAAACGGAGCGTGGGATCACCATTTTTGACGCGCTTATAATCGGTATCTGTCAATGCGTTTCGGTTATCCCAGGGCTGTCAAGGACAGGCACGACGATCACAGCCGGAATTTCCACGGGACTCAAACCGGACTTTGCGCTGAAATTTTCATTTCTCCTGTCAGTACCGGCGATGCTGGGCGCTGTCATACTCAGTCTGACGGACGCTTTCAGACAAGGCGTTGACATACATAATGTTCCGGCGTACCTTGTCGGTATGCTTGCGGCAATGCTGTCGGGCATAGCGGCGATTTCGTTTATGAAGAAGTTTTTCGAGAACGGGAAATTCGGGGGATTCGCGTACTACTGCTGGGTGTTCGGCGTGCTTTCGATTATTCTCACAATGATATTCTGATATAATTCGGCTGATATTTTCATCCGGAAAGGATTTTTTCTATGGCACAAACTAAAAAAAAGACTTCATCGGGCAAGAAAGCGCCTTCCAAGTCTTCATCGTCAAAAAAGAAGGCCGATGAAGCCGTTTTGGCTCCCGACGAAGCAATTCCGCCGATAAGAAGGGAACTTGCGGCGGTAATTTTTCTGTTTTTGGCGGTTTTTGAGATAATAAGCTATTTCAATACCGACGGTACGTTTGTTTCCGGGCTTGCCGAGTTTATGAAGGGCATGGTAGGCTGGGGCTTCTGGTTCACGGTTCCAGCGTTTCTGCTTGTTTCGCTGATTCTCGGCTTCCATCAGGGTAAACCCGTCGCTTTCCGCGTGTTCTGCGCGCTGCTCGTACCCGTTTTTATCTCCGCTATCGGCAGTCTTTTTGCCTATAATCTGCCGCAGGGTGAGCTGCTTTTGCAGGAACTCACAGGAATGCTTTTTGAGCAGGGTACTTATATGCGGAGTGCCGGCGTTTTGGGCGGACTTATCGCGGTATATCTTGAAAAAACGCTGAGTATTTACGGTGCGCTTCCGGTGCTTATTGCGGCGCTTGCCTTCTGCTTCATAAAATCTTTTAACGGCAGCTTTTCAAGCCTTTTCAGAAAAGCGCAGAAACGCGTTACCGTAAAGTATGACCCGACAATGTATAATAACAGACGCCGTTTTGAGGACGACGATGATTATATAGAGCCGGTCGAGGTAAAGACGGAACCGGCAAACCGCTCGGCAAAGGCAAGCTCAAAGAAGCGCAGCAAGATCGAAACTATTGACCGGGCGAGCATTTCTCAGGTTGATATTCCGCTCAGCGACGATGACGATGAGGAGCTTTTCCTGTCCGACACCAGAAGCAAAACGACGCAGCCTTATTCGCCTCCGAGAGAAAAAATAAAGAGACAGGACGCGCCTGTCCCTGTGAGAGCGAAGAAAGCGCCGGCTCCGGACGCTAAGATGAGACGCGGGGAAAAAAGCTCACGCAGCGCAGAAAACGCCGCAAAGGCAGCGGGCGTTGACGTTGAATCGCTCAGGAATACAGTAGATGAAATAATGAAACCCGTGCCAATGAGTACGGAGATAAACGACCCTCCGAGAAAAAAGAAACGCATCAACGTCGATGCGGAGGCAGGGAAGTTTGAGGCGGAAATAAACCGCAGCGAAAGCACGGGCGATTATCAGTTCCCGCCGTTGGAGCTTCTTCGCGCCGGAGACGGGAATACCGTTGACGCCGGGGACGAGGTTGCGGCGAATAAAATGCGCCTTGAGTCTGCTATGGACAGCTTCGGTATCCATGCGCAGATCGTTGATATAATCCGCGGTCCTACGGTCACCAGATATGATATTGAGCTTCCACAGGGAGTCAAGCTTGCAAGGCTTACAAATCTGGCGGGAGATCTTGCTTTGTCGCTGGGCGTTATAAATGTACGTATTGCGCCGATACCCGATAAAATTTCAACCGTTGGCATCGAGGTGCCAAATAAAATAGTGAGCACCGTGTTTCTGCGCGATATTATTGATTCAAAGAATTTCTCCTCCGCCAAATCGCGCCTCAGCTTTGCGATCGGCAAAAATATCAGCGGCGACTGCGTGGTCGGGAACATCTCCAAGCTTCCGCATATGCTTATCGCGGGCACCACCGGCTCCGGTAAGTCCGTGTGCATGAACTCGCTTATTCTGAGCCTTCTCTATAAAGCAAGGCCGGATGAAGTGAAGCTCATCATGATAGACCCGAAAATGGTCGAATTGGGCGTATATAACGGCATCCCTCACCTCTATGTCCCCGTGGTCACGGACCCTAAGAAGGCCGCCGGCGCTCTGCAATGGTCTGTCGTCGAGATGCTTAAAAGGTACAGGCTCTTTTCGGATATCGGGGTGCGCGATCTGGACTCGTATAACAGGCACTGTCTCGAAAGCGGTGAGGAGCCTATGCCGAGAGTGGTCATTGTCATCGACGAGCTTGCCGATCTCATGCTTGTCGCATCCAAGGACGTCGAGGAGAGTATCTGCCGCGTTGCCCAGATGGGACGTGCGGCTGGTATGCACCTTGTGATCGCTACGCAGAGACCGTCAGCAGACGTCATTACCGGTCTTATGAAGGCAAATATTCCGTCAAGAATTGCCTTTGCCGTTTCCTCTGCGCTTGAAAGCCGTATTATTCTCGACCAGGCGGGCGCGGAAAAGCTTGTCGGCATGGGCGATATGCTGTATTCGCCTGTCGGATGCGGAAAGCCAATGCGTATTCAGGGCGCTTTCGTTTCGGATGAGGAACGCGAAAGCGTTATCCAATTCATCAAGGAAGGCTCCTCCGCAGCTGAGCATAATGAGGAGATCGAGCAGTTCATGCTCAAGGCAACGGAAGAAAAGGGCGGCGTCTCGTCTGATAAGGGCGGCAAGGGCGCTAAGGACGATTCCTCTGCCGGGACTATGGACGGATATGACGAAATGCTGCCGCAGGCGGTGGAGGTCGTCATTGAGACTAAATCGTGCTCGGTATCCATGCTTCAAAGAAGGATAAAGCTCGGTTATTCAAGAGCCGCACGGATAGTAGATCAGATGGAGGAACTTGGCGTTGTGGGTCCGTATGAAGGCGCAAAGCCAAGAAAGGTGTTGGTTGACAGAGACGGCTGGCATGAAATTCAGGTCAGGCACGGCTTTGCCGCTCAGGACGATCTTGAGCTTGCCGCAAGCATCAGCGGCGAGTCCGACGCTGAATTTGACGATTTTGATACATTTATTCAATAAAAATACAAGAAGGGCGTAAAATGCGCCCTTCTTGTCAACGGGACATAAAGATATGAACTATATTGATCCGCAAATGGATATTACAGAGATAAACCGCATGAGTATGCTTGCTCTTGCGCATATAGGCGACGGAGTGTATGAGCTTTTGACAAGAACAAAGCTATGCACCGAGGGATTCAGATCCGCGGCAAAGCTCCATTTCAAAACCGTGTCGCTTGTCAACGCCAAAGCGCAGTCGGCGGCAGTAGAAAAGCTTTTGCCACTGCTGACAGAGGATGAGACTGCGGTTTTTAAACGCGGGAGAAATGCAAAGGTCAATTCCGTGCCGCAAAAGGCAACGGTAGGGGAATACCATGCCGCAACCGGGCTTGAGGCGCTTTTCGGATGGCTCTATTTGCAGGGGAAGACCCAGCGGATAAACGAACTGTATAACGTAATAGTGGGTGATTGATATGCCGCTTGACGCCGTTACAGTCTGCGCTCTTACAGAAGAGCTTTCTAAAACGTGCATTGGCGCGAAAATTGACAAGGTGCAGCAGCCGGAGCGCGATATGCTTATATTTCATCTCCGGATGCCGGGGGCGAACAGAAAGCTTCTTGTGTCCGCCGGTTCCGGAAATGCGCGGGTGCATCTGACCTCCGCCGTGTTTGAAAATCCGGCGGAGCCGCCGATGTTCTGTATGCTGCTGAGAAAGCACCTCACCGGGGCGCGTATAATTTCGATAGTTCAGCCGGGCTTTGAACGCCTGATTTGCTTCGAGCTTGAGACCTTTGACGAGCTTGGCATAAGTGCGCGCAAAAAGCTTGTGGCAGAGCTTATGGGCAGAAATTCAAACCTTGTCCTTGTCGGGGCGGACGGGATCATTATCGACTGCCTGAGACGGATGAGCTTTGCGGGCGATAATATGCGCTGCTTGCAGCCGGGAATGCTGTATCGTCTGCCGCCGGCACAGAAAAAGACCGATTTCTTTTCATCGGATATCGGGATCGTCGCCGAAAAAATAAATAAAGCCGATACAGATCTTCCGCCGGAAAAGTGGCTGATGGATACTTTTTCAGGGCTTTCCCCACTCATTTGCAGAGAGCTTTCATTCAGAGCCGACGAGTGCTTTTCAAGGCTTCTCCCTGCCTGCGAGAGGCTGAAAAACCTTGTCGATACTAAAGCCTTCTCCCCGTGTATCCTTACGGAGAACGGCAAGCCCAGGGATTTTTGCTTTGACAGTATTCTGCAATACGGCGGCAGATATAAAACGGTATTTTTTGAGTCCTTCTCGCAGATGCTGGACGGCTTTTATGCCGAACGCGACCGCCTTGATCAGCAGCACCGCCGCAGCAGCGAGCTTCGCCGCAAGGTGAAAACGATCCGTGACCGGATTCAGCGTAAGCTTGCCTCCCAGTATGATGAGCTCAGCCGCAGTGAGGACAGGGAGAGCGTGCGGCGTGCAGCGGAGCTCATAACAGCGAATATATACCGCATAAAAAAGGGACAGACATTTTTTGAATGTGAAAATTACTATGAAGAGAATTGCCCGCTTGTACGTATAGACCTCGACCCGCTGAAAACCCCGCAGCAAAATTCGGCAGCGTTGTTCAAGCAGTACAATAAGCTCAAAGGCGCGCATCAGCATCTTACTGTCCTGATAGCACAGAACGAGATGCAGCTTGACTATCTCAACAGCGTGCTCAACGAAATCGATTTGTGTGAAAGCGAAAAGGACATTTCGGATATCCGGGCAGAGCTTGCCAATACGGGCTATCTGAAGAACGCAAGAAACGCCGGAAAGAGCAGGGCGAAGCCTCAGCTTCCGAACAGGTACCTTTCGGACGACGGTTATGAAATACTTGTCGGCAAAAACAATACGCAGAATGATGAGCTGACATTCAAGAGCGCGAGGAGAACGGATTATTGGCTGCATGTGCAGAAAGTACACGGAAGCCATGTGATCATCCGCTGCGACGGGACGGAGCCGCCGGAGCGAACCATAGAACAGGCGGCAGAGCTTGCGGCATTTTATTCACAGAACAGAGAAGCGGGGAAAACCGCGGTTGATTACACAATGATCCGCAATGTCAGAAAACCTGCGGGCGCTCTGCCAGGAAAGGTCATTTATACAGACTATTCCACCGTTCTTGTTCAGCCGGAAATTTCGGCGGCAAAGAAATAAAATCAACAAAACGGCAGAACAGTTTTGCGTTTCTTCCGTCTTATGAGTATGTATTTCCCAATGCGGAGGAGAATTTTTCAATTCTCTCAAAAAAACAGTTGCAAAATAATTACAAAAGAGATACAATAAAACAAAGGTGTCAGAACAGAAACGTCATAGATATAAGGAGACGCTGAAATGAAAAAGAAATTGATAAGTGTTATTCTGCTTGCGGTTATGGCGGTGTCGCTCTTTGCCGCGTTTGGCGCTTCGGCAAGTGCCGATGGAATACCTGCCAATGCGACTGAGGTTATCGTCGTGGCAAAGGGAGATACGCTCTATTCGCTCTGCCAGAAAAACGGGTTCAGCTATGCCACATATAAGGAGCTGCTGATGAAGCTGAACAATATTTCCGATGAAAGCAAGCTTGCAAAAATATATGCGGGCAAAAAGCTTGTTCTGCCTACCTCAAAGGCGGCGGCGGACGCTCTGTGCGAGCTGCTCAGCATTGACACGACGAAAAAAACGACTGGCGGCGGGAAGACCGAATACAAGCCTCTTTCCGTTCTTGGCGATCCGACAAAAATTCCGGCAGGCGATTTGCCCAAGTATTATATAATTACATATACCATGCAGAAGGGCGACACGGTTTCCGGACTTCTGAAGGCGTGGGGGATGAGCTTCAAAACCTATTCTCAGCAGATCCTCAATCTGAACAATCTCTCCGATTTCAACCACATTTCAGCCGGCAGGACGCTGTATATGCCCGTCAATAAAATCGAGCTTACCAATGACGCGGCAATCACCGTTTTGGAGCATACCGTCAAATCCGGCGACACGGCATATTCCATATGCAGGAGCTACGGCATGGATTACAACAAAGCTCTTTCCACGCTTAAACTGCTCAACCCAAATGTCGAGTTCACAAAAATCAAAGTCGGGCAGAAGCTGTATATACCGGTGAGCGGCGTTGTCGTACTCAATGCGCAGACCACTCCTCAGCCTGACGGAAAAACAGGAAGCGGTTTCGGCGTGGTTGTCTCCTACGGCGATATGATCAGAATAAGGCGTGAGAATGTCCGCCAGGATCTCGGCCTTAAAATCGAAAAAGGCGCGGTTCCTGCAACGTATGTCCCTAAAAGCGGCGACTACGTATACTTTACATATAGAATAAGCGACAATACATTGACTGGCATCAAGTATGTATACAATGTATTTGCCGGGAAATAATGAATAGCCTGAATGTTGCATTCTGAAAACAAAGGGTAAAAAAATGTTGGGGGTAAGCATCCGAATAAGGATGAGTTACACCCAACATTTTTTCCCTCTGCGTAAAAAGTCAGCGCTGTGCCTGAAAACATGATTCCGGACTTATGACCTTTGTCGGTTTTCGCCTGCGTTTCTACAGGCCGTATTTTCCGTATCGGATAATGATATCATTCACATGAAGCCTAAAATTCGTTTAATCTCTTCAAGATTACCGGCGAAATAAATTCCCTCCTGACGCTCCTTGGAGGAGAGCCCTTTTTCGATCATGTGATCCAGCAGAGCTTTGAGACCGTTATAGTATCCGTTCAGGTTATAGAGAATACAGGGAGCATTCAGGTGCTTCATGGAAACCATAGACATGACCTCTGCGATCTCCTCCAACGTTCCCGTTCCTCCTGGGAAAGCGATAAAGGCATCACCAAGCTCGATCATTTTACTCTTGCGTTCCGACATGTCTTTAGTCATGATCAGTTTTGTCAAGCCGTCGTGCTGAAATTCACTTTCAATAAAAAACTGCGGCTCAACTCCGGTTGCTTCCCCGCCGGCGCTCAAAACGCTGTCAGCTATCACACCCATCAGCCCGGATTTGGAACCGCCGTAGACCAAGGAGTTCCCGCTGCTCCCGATCCATGTTCCCAACTCCCGAACCGCGTTTTGCAAACACGGGTCGTTTCCTTCGTTTGATCCAAGATAGACAGTAATATTCATCAAAGTTTTCTCCGCATTCTATTTCGGCTGATATAAAAAGGCCGGCAGACTTCATAGCCTAAAGACCGGCAGATATTTACCATCAATTGACAAGAGCACATACGGTCTTGGCGGGCAGAAAAATGTCCATGCCGCTTCAATGTCCTTGCCGATACTTACCCTGTCCGCATTATACTGAAAAGAGGATAGCTTGTCAAATGACTTTTCCAAGTCTCACATCATTGACTGATGAAACACTTTTTGGGTATATTCAGATTAAGCAAAGGGAAGTCGAACCCGCGCCGGTTTTTATCGGGCGGATTTTCACCCATACATCGTTATTGTCCTTGGCAAGCCGACAAGGATTACCTGCGGACAATGCCTCGTCTGTGTAAAAATCCGCTCCGAAAAAACTGCCTTGCACATTTCGGCGAGAAATGTTCGGGTTATTTCGGGTGCAGAGGACGAAGGCTTGCTGGCGCAAGTCAAGGACGATAAGCCCGAAAGAGCCGGACAGTGCCGTCGAAATGCGGCGCTTGTTCAACTCCCCTTTGCTTAAATTGAGCATCTCTGCGGCCTCATCTTCTGCCGCTATTTTGAACAAAAAAATTATCGCAAGCTATAAAGCTTACGATAATCAAGAGGCGCCACCCAGACTCGGACTGGGGAATCGCGGATTTGCAGTCCGCTGCCTTACCACTTGGCTATGGCGCCATATGACAAATGCGGATAGATAAAGATATCCGCATTTGCTTTTTTGGAGCGGCTTACGAGGCTCGAACTCGCTACCTCCACCTTGGCAAGGTGGCGCTCTACCGGATGAGCTAAAGCCGCAAATGGTGCCTCAGGCCAGAATTGAACTGGCGACACGCGGATTTTCAGTCCGCTGCTCTACCTACTGAGCTACCGAGGCGAATATGGTGGGAACAACTGGACTCGAACCAGTGACCCCCTGCTTGTAAGGCAGGTGCTCTAACCAGCTGAGCTATGCTCCCGCGCGACAGCTTTGTCATAATACAGGATAATTCGGAAATTGTCAAGTAGGTTTTCCCAAAAAAATAAAATTTTTTGTTTGCACAAAAGCTTTCTGTAATAGCTGCCTGACGCAGACAATAAGATATCATTATGGAAAACAATAGGATCAGGCTTAAAATGTGTGTTTTTAATTTCCGAAATGCAAAGTAGTTTTTTCTTGCTGTCTCCGGCCGCCGCCGCTTTTTTTTCATCTATGCTGTTTCTCGGGGATACCGAGAGCGCGGCGGCAGTCATTCTGGCTTCTGCCGTGCATGAGGCGAGCCATCTGATCATGCTTGTTGTATATGACTATCGAATAGCCTCAATAGAAATGAACATGAACGGGCTGTGCATAAAATACGCAGGGAAAGAAGATATGACGTCAAAATTTTTGTCAAATATCTCCGGACCGCTCGGCGGCGTCTTATTTTACATACTGGAAAAGCTGCCGGGCGCCGCGGCATTTCCGCAATGGCTTATCTTATCGTGCCGTGTCAGCCTTTTTCTGTCGCTGTTCAACCTGATGCCGGTTTTCCCGCTTGACGGCGGCTATTGCGCTTATGTGATCTTAGGACTGCTTGTGGGGTTTGACATATCCGAAAAAATTATAAAAGCCTTGGGGGCGCTCTTTTCGGTGATGATCATTACCGTCGGACTTGCCTTTATAGCAAATGATCTTGGAATAGGAGCAATGACTGCCGGCATGTGGCTGCTCTGCGCCAATATATCGTGCAATGACTTGTAAAACCCGAAAAAAAATAGTAAAATATCCGGGACAATTTTTTTCGGAGAATAAAATGGACAAAAGACTTGAGAGAATACTTCCAAAAGTGCAGAAGCCTGCAAGATATACGGGCGGTGAGTATAACCAGATAATCAAGGATAAGAGCAGGATCGACCTGCGGGTTGCCTTCTGCTTTCCGGATACCTATGAGATAGGCATGTCAAACCTCGGTATGAGTATTCTTTACCATACAATGAACAGCCTTGATTTTGTGTGGTGCGAGAGGGTTTTCGCCCCATGGGGCGATATGTACGAGGAGATGAAGAAAGCCTCTCTGCCGCTGTATGCGCTTGAAAGCGGAGACCCCGTGTCGGAATTTGACGTTGTCGCTTTTTCGATAGGCTATGAAATGGCGTATACTACGGTTCTTGATATGCTGTCAATGTCGGATATTCCATTGAGGTCGGAGAACAGGGAAAGCCTTCTGCCGCTTGTTGTTGCGGGCGGTTCGGCAGCCGTGAATGCCGAGCCTATGGCGCCGTTTATTGATCTGTTCTTTATAGGCGAGGGCGAGGAGATGGACAATGAGCTTCTCTCCCTGCTGAGAGAGGCAAAAAAACAGGGCTGGAGCAAAAGGGACTTTCTTCGCAAGGCCGCGATGATCGAGGGCGTTTACGTCCCGTCGCTCTATGAAGTCAGCTATAACGACGACGGCACCGTGCGCTCAATAGAGACCTTGGACGGTGCGCCCGCAAAGGTAAGGAAAAGAATAGTGACCGACCTTGACGCCGCCCCGTATCCGACGAAGCCGGTTGTGCCGTCAACGGAGGTCGTGCATGACAGAGTATGTCTTGAGCTTTTCAGGGGCTGCGTGCGCGGCTGCCGCTTCTGCCAGGCGGGGCATATATATCGGCCTATCAGAGCCAAAAAGTGCGGAACGCTTATAAAACAGGGGATAGAGACGCTCAAAAATACCGGCTATGAGGAGCTTACGCTGCTGTCGCTCAGTACGAGCGATTACAGGGAGCTTGCAGAGCTTTGCGACGGACTTCTCGAATACTGTGAGGAAAGGAGCATAAGTCTTTCCCTGCCTTCTCTCAGAGCGGATAATTTCTCCATGGAGATAATGGAAAAGCTCCAGAAGGTTAGAAAGAGCGGCCTTACCTTTGCCGTTGAGGGCGGAAGTCAGCGCCTCAGGGATGCAATAAACAAAAATGTCACCGAGGAGGACGTGCTTAACACCTGCCGACTTGCGTTTTCCGGCGGATGGAACACCGTGAAGCTCTATTATATGCTCGGACTGCCCACTGAAACGGACGAGGATATAGTAGGTATAGCGCAGATGGCGGACGACATCCTGCACTGCTGGCGTGTGAACGCAAAAAACAAGAACAGGGGAGTGAAGATAACCATATCCACCTCCTGCTTTATACCAAAGCCGCACAGCCCGTTCCAATGGGAGAGTCAGATCACGATCGAGGAATATCTCCGACGGGTCAATCTTCTGCGTACAAGCATCACCGCAAGAAACGTGACCTACAATTGGCACGACGCGGAGACAAGCCTTATTGAGGCGGTTCTTTCAAGAGGCGACAGAAAAGTGGCTGACGCTGTGGAGCACGTTTTCAGAAACGGCGGCAGGCTTGACGCGTGGACGGATTATTTTTCCGTCGAACGCTGGATGAAAGTCTTTGAGGAGTGCGGGATAGACCCCGCTTTCTACGCCTTCCGCGCAAGAAAAACCGATGAGATATTGCCGTGGGATATGATAGACGTCGGGGTGCGCAAACAGCATTTCATTCATGAAAGGGAAATGTGCTTCAAATCGGAGCTGTCGCCGGATTGCCGCAAACAGTGCAGCGGCTGCGGCGCGGCGGCGCTTTTGAAAGGGGGACGCTGTGATGGATAAAATACGGCTCAGATTCAAAAAGACGGGGAGAGCCATATATATTTCGCATCTCGATCTTATGCATACAATGCAGCGCGGCTTTTCAAGGGCGGGATATGAGCTTAAATATTCCGAGGGCTTTAACCCGCATCCGATCATATCAATAATCCTGCCGCTCTCTGTCGGCTGCTCCAGTGTTTGCGAGCTTATGGATTTCAGGCTCAAGCAGGAATGCAGACTTGACAGGCTCCCCGTAGAGCTGACGGCGGTGATGCCGGAGGGGATTGAGGCGATAGAGGCATACGAGCCGCTGCGCAAAGCGGCGGAGCTTAAATGGCTTGCCATCGAGGGCATTTTTGAATACGATAACCGTTCTGCGGCGGATATGGCGCCGGAGCTTATAAAATTCTTTGCTCAGGACGAAATAATAGTGCCTAAAAAAACAAAGCGCGGCATGGGTGAATTTGATGTCAAATCAGCGATAAAGGAGATAGCATTTAACGCTGACGGGAATAATGTAAAGGTAAACGCCGTTATTTCCGCACAGGAGCCGACCTTGAATCCGGAGCTTCTGACGGAGGCGCTCAGGCTTAAGGCGGAAGAAATCGCACCGGATTTCGCAAAGTATACGAGAACGGAAACGTATGACTGCAATATGACGGTTTACAGATAGACTCCGGAGGGCAGTGAATGAAAAGAATTGCAATTTTTCAAAGCGATCTCGGTGTGGGAGGAATACAGAAATCAATAATCAATCTTCTCAGCGGCATTGATACGCAAAGAGTCTCTGTTGACCTCTTTCTTTCGCAAAGGGACGAATTCTGGAATACAAAGCTTCCTGATGCGATCGGGATACACTATCTCACCCCAATACCGAAGCTTTGCTCCTTTATCCCGTTTGATTTGGCAAAAAAGTTTGTCCGTTATGATTTTGAAAGCTTCGGAGAATATGATCTTGCGATCGACTTCAATTCCTATCAGTGTTCATGTGCTGTCGGCGCGCTAACCGTTCCGGCAAAGAAGCGCGTGATGTGGATACACAATAACGTTGAGATAAAACTGCAAAACGAGTGGAAATACCGTGTCCTGTGGCATAATTTCAAAGGCAAATTCAAGTATTACGATGGATTTGTACCCGTCTCCGCGGCGCTGACGGAACCGTTTGAAAGGTGCTCGGGAATATCCGGCAAACCGTTTACGGTAATACAGAACGTCATAAACGTTGAAGAGATAAACGAAAAAATGCGCTGTGAGCCGGAAAATGTCTCGGTTGATGCTCAGTGCATGAATTTTACTGCACTCGGCAGGCTGTGCCATCAAAAGGGCTATGACCTTATGCTCGACATATTCGCAAAGGCCTGCGAGGTACGGCAAGACATAAGGCTTTACATTATCGGCGACGGTCCGGACAGGGGAGCGCTTGCGGAACAGTGCGCAAAGCTGGGAATTTCGGACAGAGTAACATTCCTCGGAAACAGGGAAAACCCATACTGCTGCATGAAGCTTATGGACGCATTCATCTCCACTTCGAGGTACGAGGGACAGCCGCTGAATATTATGGAGGCAATGGCTGTCGGACTTCCGCTTTATTGCTCAAAGAATCTTGAAAGCTATACTGAGGGACTTCACGGATATGACGATATGGTCTCGGCTCTTGTGAACTCGCGCAAAGAAGAAAAGCATCCGGACGATCTTCGCCTGTACAACGGCAGAATACTGGACGCCGTCTATAAGCTCTGCGGTGAAGACGGATGTGAAAATGAAAAATGAATAAAAAATGCTTGCAATGACGGGCGTTTTGTGATAATATACCATAGATTTTGTGATGAATTCACAAATGGAGAAAGGCGGTCCGCTGTCGAGCTTTGGGAAAAGCCTCCGATAAGAACGTCTATAATTTAAGGAGATCAAAATGGATCTGGTAAAAATTCTCGGCGAACAGTACACCAAAAAAGAACTTCCCGAAATGAATGTCGGTGACACGGTGCGTATTCTCGTCCGCGTCAAGGAAGGCAACCGTGAGCGTAATCAGGCTTTCGAGGGTACCATCATTGCTAAAAAGCATGGCGGCATCAACGAAACCATTACCGTCCGTCGTATTTCCTACGGCGTAGGCTGCGAGAAAGTCTTCCCCGTACATTCTCCCTCTATCGTCTCTGTCACCACCGTCCGCAAGGGTAAGGTCCGCAGGGCGAAGCTGTACTATCTGCGTGACCGCGTGGGTAAGAAGGCAAAGGTCAAAGAGCGTCTGTAATCACGCTGCTTTAAATTTTATGGCGTCTTCATATGAAGACGCCATAAAATATATACGGATTATTTCAGGGGAAACTATATGTCTGAACGATTCAGAAAAAATTGGATAACAGTTCTTATAGCGATGCAGCCAGCGCTGGATATCATTGCGTATTGGCGCGCCGATGCCGTGGCGACCGAGGCGGGGTATATCCGCCTTGCCATCATGCTTTTAATGCCGCTGAGTCTGCTTATTGCGGTGAAGAATAAAAAACGGTTCATCCTGCCGTTTGCGGTTATGGGGCTTTTCTGCCTTCTGCATTTTATGAACTGCCGCCGCGTCGGATATATCGACCCTTATTTTGATGTGTCATATATGGCGAAGGTTATCCAGATGCCTGTGCTTGCCATATGCCTAATATATTATCTTAAAGACGATCAGACGAAGGAGCAGGCAGTAAGGGGAATCCTTCTTGCCGCCGGTATCACGGGCGCGGCGCTTGCTCTGGCGTGCATTACCGGCACGGAAAACGTGACCTATGGCGAAGGCCTCGGCGTGAGCGGCTGGGTCATTGACTCAAACCGCTGCGCAAACAGTATTATTCTTGTGACGCTTTCTGTTTTTGCCGTTCTTCCCGCCGTATACTCTGAGAAAAAGACCGTCAATATCCTTCTCCCGGTCATAGTCGCCGCCGTGTTCATCACAAACGGCACAAAAGCGTGCTATTATTCGATTTTTGCGATCTTCGGCGGATATGCTTTTTTCGTGGTTCTCAACAGAATTATCGGAAAAAAAGCGATAAAAGCGGCTTTCCTGGTAACTCTTGTCATACTGATGATAACGGCTGTCGTCATATACCCGTATACGCCGCGTTATAAGGTCACGGCGATGCAGCAGGCGGCGGCGTCAAAGGATCAGGGTGAGCTGGAGCGTAAGATATCCGCTCTCGGCTATGATCCGAAGGCTCTCAGCAGGGAGGACAAGCTCACCATACCGGAGGTACGGGAGGTTATCGAGGATTTCTATTATCGTGCGATAATAGGAGTTATTCCGGATATGATCGACCGGTTCGGAATGGAACGGATACTTGATAAGTACGATGTTACGCTCAACTGCGCCGATATCATCAGTACGCGCCTCATGAAGCTCAATTATGCTGCACTTGTCTGGGATGAATGTGACCTGCCGACGCGTATTTTCGGATTTGAGGTCAGCCAGATGGGAAACGACGGTCTGCGGGATGTGGAAAACGACTGGCCGGCGCTGTTCTATTACTATGGCTATCTCGGTCTTGCAATGTATGCGGCGTTTGTCTTGTATTTTATTTATCTTATTATAAAAAAACTCAGGGAGAATTTTAAAGATAACCTGACAGCGCTGAATTTTGCTTTGGGATTGGCTCTTGCATTGCAGCTCGGTCTTGCACAGTTTTCCGGTGCGCTTATAAGAAGGCCGAATGTTTCGGTTTATCTTTCGGTGATCCTTGCACTCGTATATTATCAGACGGTGCGTACCTCTGATGTCGGCAGGGGGCTTGAAAATGAAGCTTAGCGTTATAGTGCCTGTATATAAGGCGGAAAAATATCTGCGGGAGTGCGTTGACTCCATCCTTGGACAGTCGATGAGCGATCTTGAGCTTATTCTGATAAACGACGGCTCACCCGACGGCTCACAGGCAATAATCGACGAGTATGTTTCTCAATACCATGATAAGGTGAAGGCTCTTACCGTTGATAACGGCGGTCAGGGCAGGGCGCGTAACTTCGGCATAGATATGGCAAGAGGGGAATACCTCTCTTTTATTGACAGCGACGATTATCTTGAGCCGGATGCGTTTGAGCTGATGATAAATGCCGCCAATGAAAATAAGGCGGATATAGTAGTCTGCGATATGGAAAAGCGCTGGGACGACGGGAGACGCGAATACGTCAGGGCGGCATTGCAGAGCCATCCGCTGGCCTCTGCGGGCTCATCAAGCAATAAGATATTCAGACGCGCCCTGGTGGGAGATATAAGGTTTCCTGTCGGCGTCTGGTATGAGGATTTTGAGTTTTCCGCCAAGCTCCTTATGCTGAGCGGGAAAACGGTGTTTGTGGATAAGCCGCTGTATATTTACCGCTGCGGTCAGGAATCCACAATGAATAATAATAATTCGCAGAAAAATCTGGATATCATATCCGTGATGGAGAATATCCGGGCGTTTTCCGAAAGCTGTCTTGATCGGGACGGGTATGAGTTCATGCTGCTCAATCATGTGCTTGTCGATTCCGTCAAGCGCATTGCCGCGCAGACGGGTGCCGGAAAAAATGAAATAATCGGCAAAATGCGCGAGTATGTAAGAAAAAATATTCCTTCGCTCAGAAGCTGCAAAAGCTATCGGGATGAAAGCCGCGGCAGGCGCATTGTCATGTGGCTGAACTATCATGGACTTGAAAATGTTTCGCTTGCACTCCTTAAACTTAAAAACGGGAGCTGAGATAATAATTATGAAAAAGAAGCTGCTTTTTTCAATATCGCTTATATGGCTTGCCGGATGCTTCGCGGCGGCGTGTGCTTTTGTCGCAGGATGCGGAACAAATTTTATCGACTCAGATATGTCGAGTGAGCTTGTCCTTGCAAAGCTCCTGTCCGAGCAGGGCGGTATCCTCGCAGAGAATTGGTTTTATTCGACCGAGATAAAGGTTCTGAACAGTCAGATCTTTATTGCGCCGCTTTTTTGGATATTCAAAAGCTGGTCAACCGTAAGATGCGTGGGAACGGCAATCATGCTTGCTCTGCTTATAGCGTCTTCGGTTTTTGCGCTCCGTTCGCTTTCCGTCACATGGACGTCGGCGCTTTTTGCAACGGGCTTTCTCCTCCTTCCGCTGTCGTCTGACTATGTTTACGGTGTTATTGAAGGAATTTTCTATATTCCCTACGTTATCCTGTCGCTTCTCCCCATAGGATTTTTCTGCCGCGCTTATGACGCGCCGTCAGGAAAAAAGCGGGTTTTGCTGACGGGTATATGCACTGTGATAGCCCTGCTTTCGGGGCTTTCCGGGATACGGCAGGTATTTCTTTTCTATTTACCGGCGGCTGCCGCTTCCGTGCTTCTGCTGGCGGGAGAAAAGAAAATTGAAAAAGGATCAAAGAGCCTTGCGTATGCTGAGACTGTCGTTATCTCCTGCGCGGCAGGTCTGGCGGGGTATCTTCTCAATAAAACGGTGCTGAGCAGAGTATACAGCTTCTGCGACTACGGCGTAGATACTTTCGGCAGGGATCTGCTGTTTACGGAATTTTCTCTCGGCGGGCTTGAGCTGTTTTTCAATCAGCTTTTTGCGATGCTCGGATATAAAACGGGCGCGATGTTCTCCGGGTATATCCTCTATAACGCGCTTTTCGGACTGATCGCCGTCTGCGCCATTGCCGCCGTGATCTGCGTGCTTCGCGGCGAACGGTTTGACATAAAAGAGAAAAACCTTGTTCTGACGTTCCTTATCGCGCTTGCTCTGCTGGCGGTGGTCTTCTGCTTTACAGATATGGACAAAATCGGCAGGTACTCGATCCCGGTCGTTGTGCTTCTTGTGCCGGTTATTGCCGTGTTCTTCGGAAAATGGGAAACAGACCGGAGAATCGCCGCTCTGCTGGCGGCGGCGCTTATGGGGCTTGCTGCCGTTACGTCGCTGAATACATACAAGGTGCTTGCACGGAGCGATCAAAATACCATGCTCAAGGATGTCTATGCCTATCTCGACAGCGCCGGATATACGGAGGGCTATTCAAGCTTCTGGAGCGGAAATGTGCTTACGGAGCTTTCGGATGGGGGTATCGACATGAGAGTCGTCGGCACGGATTATATTCTCAGCGCGGACGATCTCGGAAATGTCTACCATTGGCTTCAGCGCAAGTCGCATCTGGATACTCAGCCAGAGGGGAAGTTTTTCCTCCTGCTCACCGGAAAAGAGGCGGAGAGCTGCCGTCTCGGTCTGACTGAGGAATACTCCAACGACAGATATCTTGTCTACGGCTTTGAAAACTTCCGCGACTTCGAGGCCTTATATAAGTAAAAGCAAACCGGACCTCAGACGGGTCCGGTTAACTTTTACTTTCCGCGTATTTTGTTGTTCGCGTTCATTATGATGTTGAGCAGAAGATAATTTTTTGTGCGGATGCAGAAGTGGATAATCCGGTATTTTGCGCCCATACTTTTTACGTACCTGTTGTTCAGGTAATCCGGAAATTTGGCTTTAAAGTCGGCAAAAAGCTTGTCCTGAACGCAGCTGTTTCTGTCGGCAAGGTTAACCCTCGCTATTGAGGTGATTACCTCGTGGTGAAAGGCCGAGAACTCAAGCTGTTCGGAATATTTATCAAACAGTCCTGCGCTGCGGAACGCATCAAGCATGGAATCTACCGCCGGAATGATCTCAAGATTTCTGAGCGTGTTTTTGTTGTTGGTAATGGAGCCTGCGCGCTGGAGGTAGTTGTGCCACGGCCTGTGGACGGAAATCATTTTACCGGCGAGCGTATAGAGCTTCGGCGTGACATACATATCCTCGTACCAGACCCTGCCGGGGTAATATATCCCGTTCTCCGTAAAAAGAGAGCGCCTGTATATCTTGTTCCATGCCGAGGGCATTTCAAAAAGCAGTTCGGGGTAGGAATCAAGTGTGAACTCACCCTCGATTTTGCAGCCGTTGATGTACTTGAGAAGTCTCCCCGCCTCGTTGACGGAGCGGATATCAAAGAACAGGATATCAAAATCTCTGTCAAGGTATCCGAACATCTCCGGCAGTGCGTCGGGGGAGAGATAATCGTCACTGTCGAGAAACAGAATATATTCGCCTTCCGCCGCGTCTATGCCGACATCCCTTGCCGCGCCCAATCCGCCGTTTTCCGTTGTGATCACCTTGACAAGACCGGAAAATCTGCGGGAATAATCAAGGCAGACGTCAGGTGAAGAGTCTGTCGAACCGTCGTTGACGATTATTATCTCATATCCCGCAATCTCCGGATATATGACCGAATCAAGGCATTTTGCGAGATACTTTTCAACATTGTATACAGGGATAACTACAGAAAGTTTTTTCATGGATCGCCTCTCCGTGCATTGTTTACCATTTTATAACATTTTAACACAGCCGCACACGCCGTGCAAGGCAGAAAAGCACTTGAATATGATACGGGTTTTGGTATATAATCAGCAAAGAAAATTATTCTCAGGAATGATTGGAGAAAGTCATGAGCAGAATTAAAGAAAAGCTTTCACCCGAAGAAGCCGCGGCGAAGGAGCTGGCGCAGCGCAGGGATACTTATGATTGGATACAGTGCCTTATAAGCGCGCTGATCGTATGCGTACTCGTCTTTGTTTTCATATTCAGAGTGATTGACGTGAAAGGGACGTCTATGGTTCCGACGCTCAACAATCAGGATAAAATGCTTGTTTCCGGACTGTTTTATAAACCCAAAGCCGGCGATATAGTCGTTTTCAAAAAAGACGAGTATGACCCGGAAAAAGCTCTTGTAAAGCGCATTATCGCTACCGAGGGGCAGAAAATAAACATTGACTTTGACAAGGGCATCGTCTATGTTGATGAAGTTCCCATTGAGGAGGATTATATCAACGATATAACGACCACAAAGCTTGACTTTATCGGTCCCAAGACCGTACCGGAGGGATGTGTGTTTGTTATGGGCGATAACAGGAATATGTCCACCGACAGCCGCAAGGCGGAAATAGGAATGGTTGACAGCCGCCTGATCATCGGGAAGGTTTACTGTATCCTCTTCCCCTTGAAATCATTCGGCATGGTGAAGTGATGGCAAACAACGTCTATGAAAAAATGAATATACAGTGGTTCCCCGGCCACATGACCAAGGCGCAGAGAATGATCGAGGAAAACATAAGGCTTGTCGATGCCGTATGCGAGATACTCGACGCGAGAATACCCAGCGCCAGCAGGAATCCGGATATTGACGCTCTTGCCGCGGACAAGCCGCGGCTTGTCATTTTGAACCGCTGTGATCTTGCAGATGAAGACGCTACAAAGCGCTGGAAAAAGTATTTTGAAGATAAAGGGCTGCCCGTTATCGAGTGTGACGCCAGAACAGGTAGTGGAGTTAATGCCTTTGTTCCTGCGGTTCGCCGGCTTCTTGCGGAAAAAATTGCGCAGTATGAGGCGAAGGGACAGACAGGAAGACCGTTGAGAGTGATGGTGCTCGGTATTCCAAATGTCGGAAAATCGACGTTCATTAATAAAGTTGCCGGGCGAAAGGCCGCGATCGCGGGGGATAAGCCCGGCGTGACACGCGGAAAGCAGTGGATAAATATCGACCGCTCTCTTGATCTGCTTGATACGCCGGGGATACTCTGGCCGAAGTTTGAAAGTCAGCAGGTGGGCGAACTGCTTGCCATAACAAATGCGATAAAAAGCGACGTTATTGATAAAGAGACGCTTGGGGCGAATTTCATGCTGCGGCTGAGGGAAAACTATCCGCAGGCGCTTGAAGCAAGATATAAATTCACGCCTGATCCGGAAGCCAACGGGTTTGAACTGCTTGAGCAGTGTGCAAAAAAGCGCGGATTTCTTGTGTCAAAGGGCGAGTATGATATTGAACGCATGGCATCGACGCTTTTGGGCGAATATCATGACGGTAAATTAGGAAGAATAACGCTGGAGCTGCCGGATGACTGAACTGTGGAGCATCGAAAACGAAATATACGACTCCGGCGTCAGGCTGCTGTGCGGCGTTGACGAGGCAGGGAGAGGACCTTTGGCGGGACCTGTATGCGCTGCCGCCGTTATACTGCCGAGAGGGCTTGAAATAGAGAATCTGAACGATTCGAAAAAGCTCAGTGAAAAGCGCCGGGAGGAGCTTTATGATGTTATATGCAAAGAAGCGGTAAGCTACGGCATTGCTTTTGCGGAAGTTGAGGAAATAGAAGCCTTCAACATCCTTGAAGAAACTTTTATGGCTATGAACCGTGCTATAGCAAAGCTTTCCCCGACGCCGGAGCTTGCCTTGATCGACGGCAACCGTACAAAGGGGATCTCCGTTCCGGCGCACGCCGTCATAAAGGGAGACGGCAAATGCGCGGACATAGCGGCGGCGTCGATCCTTGCCAAGGTGACAAGGGACAGATATATGCTTGAGATGGCCGGTAAATATCCCGAATACCATTTTGAAAAGCATAAGGGCTACGGGACGAAGGCGCATTATGAAGCCTTGCGCGAATACGGTCCATCCCCCATACACCGCATGAGTTTTTTGAGGAAGATGCACTGATGAATATAGGAGAGAGCGGAAAATTCGGCGAGGATAAAGCCGCAGAATACCTGAGAAAGAAAGGGTACGGGATAATCAGGCGCAATTTCTCCTGCCGCTTTGGGGAGATAGATATCATTGCGGAAAATACCGGGTTTCTTGTTTTTGCCGAGGTCAAGCTGAGAAAAAATGACATGCACGGCGAGGCAAAGGAGTTTGTAAATTACTCAAAGCAGCAGAAGATAATCAGAACCGCATCGCTTTTTCTTGCCGGATACGATACGGAAAAACAGCCGCGCTTTGACGTGATAGAGGTCTATGCACCGCAGGGAATGTTTTCACCGGTAAAGATAAACCATATTGAGGATGCTTTTATGTAAGCGGCCAAACTTGGTTTTAAGCGGATATGAGCGAGGCAGGCTTCGTTTTGCTCTATCACAAGGCGGCAAGCCTTCCTCAATCGCAAAGCCTTGCCTGCAACGCTGTTCACGCTTAAAAACCATTGCAGAGGCGGGGGCTGGATGCTCCCATTGAGCAGGAGACAAGCTTTGTACCTCCTGCGGAACGTTAATCCGAAGTGCCGCGGGGGCAGAACGTAGAGCAGTAGGTTTCGCCCTTGGTGCAGGCGCGCTCGTTCTGGACGCTGATCTTGCTTGCGCTGCATTTGCAGTCGATGGTATTGTATTTGCAGGCCGTTACTTCACAGCCGACTCCGGGATTGGAGCAGGAATTTCTTTTATCGCTCATTATTAGTCTCCTTTTTTCTTTACTTGCAGGCAGGCGGTTTTATTATGACCGTCCTCTTGCCTGCAAAAATAGTATTTGCAGAGCGCCGTCTTTTATTCGGAGGGATTATGGCATTATATGCAATAGGCGATCTTCACCTGTCGCTTGCAAAGAACAAGCCGATGGATATATTCGGCGACGTGTGGCAAGATCATACGGAAAAGCTCAGAGCGGGGTTCTCAACGCTGAAAGATGAGGACGTGTGTGTTCTTTGCGGCGATATAAGCTGGGGAATGGGCATGGATGAGACTCTGCCGGATTTTAAATTTATCGACGCGCTGCCCGGCAGGAAAATAATCCTGAAAGGAAACCACGACTATTGGTGGAACACCGTAACAAAAATAAAAAAATTTTTTGCGGATAACGGTATACGCACGGTAGATATTCTGTACAATAATTTTTTTGAGTACGGTGAATATGCGATCTGCGGGACAAGAGGCTGGTTTTACGAGGAGGAAAAAGGCGGGGAACACGACAGAAAAATCATGATGCGCGAGGTTATGCGCCTTGAAGCGTCCCTTAAGGCCGCAGGAGAGAGGAAAAAGCTTGCCTTTTTGCATTATCCGCCGAAGTATCAGTTCTATACCTGTCCGGAGATCGTGGAGCTTTTTAAAAAATATGAGGTAAGGCTATGCTGCTACGGACATATTCACGGAAAGGGCTGCCGCTACGCACTCAATGGGTGGAGCGGCGGCACGGAATACAGGCTTGTGTCGGCGGATAACGTTATGTTTGCTCCTGTCAGGCTGCCATATTGAGTACAAACTGTAAAAATGAGTTAAAATGAGGAAATAAACATTGATTTTATAGAAAGAATCTGTTATCATACCTAAGGTTACGCACAAACTGAGGAGGAAACAAATTAATGTTAGTAAAGAATGTAGAAAAAAAAGAAAATAATACCGCAACATTTCAGGTAGAGACCGATAAGGCGGAGTTTGAATCTGCCGTAAATAAGGCATATCTGAAGAACAAGGGTCAGATATACATTCCCGGCTTCCGTAAAGGCAAGGCTCCGCGCACCGTTATTGAAGGCATGTACGGCGCAGAGGTTTTTTATCAGGACGCAACGGACGAGCTGGCACCTCAGGCGTTTGAGCTTGGTCTTACCGAATCCGGGCTCAAGATGGTCGGCGCTCCTGCCGTCAAGGATATGAAGATCACCGACGAGCGTACCGCGGAGTTTACTTTTGAGATCACTCTTTATCCTGTCGTCACCCTCGGACAGTACAAGGGCATTGAAGCGGAAAAGCCGGCGGCAGATATCAAGGACGAACAGGTCGACGCGGAGATCGAGTCTGTCCGCCGCCGTAATGCGCGCATGATCACTGTTGAGGATCGCGCCGCGCAGATGGGCGACACCGTGAATATCGACTTTGACGGCTATCTTGACGGCGAACGTTTCGACGGCGGCAAGGCCGAGGGCTATTCGCTTGAGCTTGGCTCCAACTCCTTTGTCCCCGGCTTTGAGGAGCAGATCGTCGGCATGAAGACCGGCGAAGAGAAGGATATTGACATCACCTTCCCTGAAAATTATGTTGAAAACCTTGCCGGAAAGGCAGTCGTATTTAAAATAAAGCTCAACTCCATCACTTTCCCCGAGCTTCCGGAGCTTGACGATGAGTTTGCAAAGGATGTTTCCGAGTTTGATACTCTTGATGAGTATAAGGCAGATGTACGCGCAAGGCTTGAGAAGTCCGCGCAGGATCAGGCGGAGTCCGCCTTCCGCACTGCGGTCGTGACCAAGGCCTGCGAGAACATGACGGTAGATATCCCCGCCGTTATGATCGACGCAAAGGTCGAAGAGATAATCCGCAACTACGCCGCAAACTACGGCTTTGCAGACCGCAATACCTCTTTTGAGCAGCTCAAGCAGATGATGGGGCTTACCGATGACGTCATCAACGTGTCTATCCGTCCCAATGCGGAGCTTCAGGTCAAGTCCGCCCTCCTTTTCGAGGCGATCGTTGAGGCGGAGAGCCTTGATATCACCGAGGATGAGCTTAAGGAATATGTCAAGAAGGTTTCCGATTCCGTAAAAATCAGTGAAGAGGAAGTCGTCAAATACTTTGGTATGGATTATATCAAGGAAGAATACAAGAAAGAAAAAGCAACCGATGTTGTGTTCGGCAGCGCGGTTGCAGTAGAACCCAAGGCAGAGGAAGAAGCACCCAAAAAGACCAGAAAATCCGCAAAGGCGGCAAAGAGCGAGACGGCCGAGGGCGACGAATCTTCCGAAGCGGAAGAAAAGCCCAAGAAGACAAGAAAATCCGCAAAATCCAAGGAAACTGCGGAATAATTTCCCGGGAATAAGGATATGCTCTCTTGGATGCTGATTATTTTAAAGGAGAGTTAACTATGAGTTTGGTACCTTATGTAGTAGAACAGACAAGCCGCGGCGAGCGTTCTTATGATATTTTTTCACGCCTGCTGAACGACCGTATCGTAATGCTTTCCGAAGAGGTAAATGATACCACGGCAAGCCTTATTGTGGCACAGCTTCTTTATCTTGAAGCTCAGGACCCGGATAAGGATATTCAGTTTTATATCAACAGCCCCGGCGGAAATGTTACATCCGGTCTTGCAATATATGATACGATGCAGTATATTAAGCCTGATGTGTCCACCATTTGCATAGGCATGGCGGCGTCTATGGGCGCGTTCCTGCTCTCATCCGGCGCAAAGGGAAAGCGTATTGCTCTGCCCAATGCCGAGATTATGATCCATCAGCCCTCCGGCGGAAGCCGCGGTCAGTGCACCGATATTCAGATCCAGGCTGAACAGATACTCAAAATCAAGCAGAGACTGAATAAGATACTTGCTTCCAACACCGGAAAGTCCGTTGAACAGGTTGAGGCGGACTGCGAAAGAGATCATTTTATGACAGCTGAAGAAGCTCAGAATTATGGTCTTATTGACAAAGTGATTTACAAACGCTGAGCCTATATTCGATTATCTTATGGGGGAACACTTTGTTCCCCCATATTTTAAACAACGCCATATCATATGGCGCTGCTTTAGTATTCATTTATCATTCTTCGTTTGAATATATGGAGGTTTCGTATGCCAAGAATGGATAACAAAAGGGGCATCAGGTGCTCGTTTTGCGGTAAGCCGCAGACTATGGTCGATAAAATGATTTCCGGCAACGGATGCTACATCTGCGGTGACTGTATAGAGATGTGCGCACGCCTCATAAGGGAAGGGGAAGCACAGCAGACGGTTGACGGCTATGACGGTCTGCCTTTGGTTTTTGATAAGCTTCCGAAACCCGCGCAGATCAAAGCGCGTCTTGATCAGTATATTATAGGTCAGGACAAGGCCAAGATCGCATTATCCGTTGCCGTGTACAATCATTATAAACGCATCATGTTCCATCCGGAGAATGATGTTGAGCTTCAGAAAAGCAATGTTCTGCTCATCGGCCCTACCGGAAGCGGTAAAACCCTGTTCGCCCAGACTCTTGCAAAAATGCTTGACGTGCCTTTTGCAATTGCCGATGCGACCACGCTTACGGAGGCGGGCTACGTGGGCGAAGACGTTGAGAACGTTATCTTGAAGCTTTTGCAGGCGGCTGATTTTGACGTTGAAAGAGCGCAGAGGGGCATAATATATATTGACGAGATCGACAAGATCGCCCGAAAGAGTGAGAATACCTCGATTACCCGTGATGTCTCCGGCGAGGGCGTACAGCAGGCGCTGCTGAAGCTGCTTGAGGGTACGGTTGCCAACGTTCCGCCCAACGGCGGACGCAAGCATCCCCAGCAGGAGTTTATTCATGTCGATACTACCAATATTCTTTTTATCTGCGGCGGCGCATTTGACGGGCTTGACAAGATAATCGAAAGACGCACGGATAAAAAATCCATGGGCTTTGGCGCGGATATCGTCAGCAATTCCAACCGCGACGTCGGTGAGCTGTTTGCGCAGGTGCAGCAGCACGACCTGCTGAAATTCGGTATTATTCCTGAACTCGTCGGAAGACTGCCGGTTATAGCTTCTCTTGCTTCACTTGGCAGGGACGATCTTGTGCGCATACTTATCGAGCCTAAAAACGCGATGACCAAGCAGTATAAAGAACTCTTTTCTTACGACAATGTTGAGCTTGAGTTTGAATATGCTGCGCTTGAGGCCGTTGCGGACAAGGCGATAAAAATGAAAATAGGCGCAAGGGGATTGAGAGCCGTCATGGAAGAAACAATGATGGATACGATGTTCAATGTCCCTTCCGATCCTGATATTGAAAAGGTCATTGTAACGGCGGACAGCGTCTGGGGGAAGGATAAGCCCGTGATAATAAAGAAACAAACGGAAAGCTGACCGCGTCATACTCCTGAAAGGAGAATTTATGGATATAAAAACAGAAATAAATGTCAATCTGCCGCTTCTTGCGCTCAGGGGGCTGAACGTATTCCCCGGACTCATGCTGAGCTTCGATGTCGAGCGCAGTCAGTCGATCGCGGCTCTGAATAAGGCGATAAAAACAGACCAGCTTATTTTTATCGCGGCACAGAAGGATGCTTCCGTTGATGCACCCGAGTCCGAGGATATATATCCTGTCGGCGTTGTATGCCGCATCAGGCAGCAGCTGCATCAGGCGCACGGCAATGTATGCAGGACGCTCGTCGAAGGGCTTTACAGAGCCAAGGCATCCGACATTGATGTTGACGGCAAGTGCATTACCGCAGAGGTAAGTCCGCTTCCGGACGTAAAAGACAAGATCGCGCAAGTAAGGCTTGAAGCTGTGCTGAGAAATTGCCTGTCGCTCTTTGAGGAATATGTTCATATCAACTCAGATATGCTGAACGAACAGCTTCTCAATATCTTTGCCAATCCGGAGCCTTCTTTCGTCTCTTTCTACATAGCGCATCATGCAAGATTTGATCCGGCAAATAAGCAGAAGCTTCTTGAAGAGCGTTCTCCGTACAGAAGATTGCAGCTTTTGTGCAGACTCCTGAATAACGAGCTTAATGTGCTGGCCATCGAGAAGGAACTGAGCGACGCCGCTCAGGAAGCAATGAACCGCAGCCAGCGTGAGTACTTTCTCCGCGAGGAAATGAAGGTAATACAGGCAGAGCTGGGCGATGACGGACAGACGGACGACATTGATGAATACCGTGCTAAAATAAATGCGCTTCCGATTGATAAGGACTCAAAAGAAAAGCTCCTGAAGGAGCTTTCGAGACTTGCCAAGCAGCCGTTCGGCTCATCAGAGGCCGCCGTTCTGCGCGGATATCTTGACGTCTGCCTCGAAATCCCGTGGGGGATTTCAACAAATGAAACAATTGATATAAAAAAAGCCGAAAAGATTCTTAATGATGAGCATTTCGGACTTGAAAAGGTAAAAGAAAGAATACTTGAGTATCTTGCTGTAAGGCAGCTGTCGCCGGAAATCAAGGGCGGGCTTCTGTGCCTTGCCGGCCCTCCGGGAACAGGCAAGACAAGCATCGCTATGAGCATTGCGAAAGCCGTGAACCGTAAGCTCTGCCGTATTTCTCTCGGCGGCGTGCATGACGAGGCCGAAATACGCGGCCACAGAAAGACATACATAGGTTCAATGCCGGGACGGATCATAAACGGCATAATTCAGGCAAAAAGCTGCAATCCGCTCATGGTGCTTGATGAGATAGATAAGCTTGCCTCCGATTATCGCGGAGATCCGGCTTCCGCACTCCTTGAAGTGCTTGACGGTGAGCAGAACAGTACTTTTCGGGATAATTTCCTTGAAATACCATTTGATTTGTCGTCAGTGTTCTTTATTACAACGGCGAATACTCTTGACACGATACCGAGACCGCTGCTTGACCGTATGGAGGTCATCGAGCTCCACAGCTATACAGACGAGGAAAAGCTTCAGATCGCCAAACGGCATCTTCTCCCCAAACAGCGCAAAAAGCATGGCTTGAAAGCTTCCCAACTGAAAATCGACGATGAAGCCCTGAGAGAGCTTATTGCCCTTTATACGAAGGAATCCGGCGTTCGCGTTCTTGAAAGGGAGATAGCCGCCATATGCAGAAAGGCTGCCGCAGGGATCGCCGAGGAAAAATTCAAGAGCCTCAACGTGAAGTCTGAAAGGCTGGAGGAAATTCTCGGACCTGCAAAGTATAAAAAGGAGCCGTCAATACACGCCGACGAGGTTGGTCTCGTCCACGGCCTTGCTTATACGAGCGTAGGCGGGGAGATGCTTGATGTTGAAGTCAGTGTTGTCGATGGCACGGGTAAAACGGAGCTTACCGGGAATCTTGGCGACGTCATGAAGGAATCCGCAAAGGCTGCCGTTACATATATCAGAAGCCGCGCCGGACAGTTAGGCGTTGATACCGAGTTTTACAGAAATAAGGATGTCCACATTCACTATCCGGAGGGCGCCGTACCAAAAGACGGACCTTCTGCCGGTATTACGACCTGTACTGCGGTGATTTCCGCTCTTACGGGGAGAAAGGTGCGCGGCGACGTTGCAATGACCGGGGAGATCACACTGAGAGGGCGTGTTCTTCCGATAGGCGGTCTGCGCGAAAAGACGATGGGTGCGCTTCGCGCCGGTATAAAAACGGTAGTTATTCCGAATGGCAACCTCAGCGATCTTGACGATATAGATCAGACTGTGCGCTCAAAGCTCAAATTTATACCTGTAAGCAGTATGGACGAAGTTGTTGAGGCAGTGCTTGTAAAAAAAGAAGCTGACATCAAGGGACTGATGCCTGCTCACGCGAAAAATCAGGAACCTTCCGCTGTCAGGCAGTAGTAAGGGGAAGTATCTATGGCAAAGCTCAATCTTAACCGGGCGGAATTTGTGAAGTCGGCTGCGAGCGCGGCGCAATTTGTAAATACCCCTATGCCTACGGTCGTATTTGCCGGAAAATCAAATGTCGGCAAATCTTCCGTTATAAACAGGCTCCTTAACAGAAAAAATTTTGCGAGAGTCGGCTCTGAGCCGGGCAAAACCATCCATGTAAATTACTTCATCATAGATGATAAACTTTACCTCGTTGATCTGCCAGGGTACGGCTATGCAAAAGTTTCGCAGGGCGAGAGGGACAGATGGGGAAAGCTCATGGAGGATTTTTTCGCGTCCGGTTTTATGACGCTTGGCGTCATGATAGTCGATTCGCGCCATAAGCCTACGGCAGATGATGTTACTATGGCAGAATGGTTCAAAGCCTCCGGCAAGCCGTTTATCATTGTCGCAAACAAGCTTGACAAGCTAAAAAAAAGCGAAATAGAGCCGAATATTGCGCTTATAAGAGAAACGCTTGCGCTTGGCGATGAAACCATGCTTATTCCGTTTTCGGCAGAAAAAGGTCAGGGCAGGGAACTGCTGGTATCAGAAATAACCAAATTAGTATAACAAAAAAGCTTAAAAAAGTTGGGGCAGGCATCCTCGCCGGATGTTTACCCCAACATTTATTTTAGAACCAATTTTTAGAACCTTTTTTTCAACTTATTTGTTTTTCCGATGCGGCGGCTTATTCGATAAGCCCGCTCTCTTTCAGCAGCAGCTCTATATCTGTACCCTTGACCTTTTTCAACGCGATCCTAAGCGCTTCCCTTTCAAGGAAGGAGAGTTTTGCTTCGCTTATCGGCTTCTTGTCAATGGCGTAGTAGCAGGCGCGCAGAAGCTCACGCACATCATACTTGCTGCCCCAGACCTCGGGGACGCCGCGGTCTATGTCGAGCAGGGTGTAGACAGACTCCATACCGGTGCGCATGGAATATTCGGTGGTGAAAATTGTGTCACGCGGCGTCTCGGCGAACTGACCGATAAAGGCAAAGTTTACGGCTCCGTCGGGAACAACCTTAGGACGGTCGGATTCTTTGCGGGGTTGGAAGAAAGCGTTGATATATGGCATGAAGCAGGTCGTGGTGTTGCAGGCATCCTTTGCAAGCACGTCGATCTTTTCGGCAGGCACGCCGATATGGTACAGCCATTCACGGCAGACTTCTTCACCTGTGCACTCGCGCATGGCTTTCTTTACATAGTTGCCCTCTTTGGCGGTGTTCAGCGAATACAGCCATACAAGCACTGTTTTCGGATCCTGCGATTTGAACTGCGGCTGGCGGTTGATCGTCCAGGACAGATACCAATTGTCAACGCTGTCCTTGACTGTCACGATGCCGCCAGTGGTTACCTTGCCGGAGCGCGGGTCGCGTTTGCATACATTCATAATATGCTCAATGACCTCTTCATCGGAGGTTTCAACGGTAGCGCTCATCCAGTTTGTTGCGTCAACATCGCTGCAAAATACTTCGGGATTACCGAATTCACCGTTCTTGGCCTGGGCGGCGATGGCTTTCCACATATCCCACGATTCACCGCAGCCCTTTCTTACGCCGGACAGATCGGGAGCATGCGTCTGATCGCCGTAGCAGGAGGTATCCGTGCAGCAGCCGTTTGTAATGAATACAAGATCATCCTCGATAAGGTCGATTGTCTGCTCTTTACCGTCCTTTTCGTAAACGATCTGCTTGGCAGTCTTCTTTTCGCCTTCGGTTTCGATAATGACATTCTTTACATCCATGCCGTATTCGATCTGGACGCCGTGAGCCTCAAGATATTTTACCAGCGGAAGGATCATGCTCTCATACTGATTGTACTTGGTGAAACGCAGAGCGCTGAAATCCGGCAGACCGTCGATGTGGTGAACATATCGGCAGAGATAACGCTTCATCTCAAGGGCGCTTGACCAACGCTGGAAAGCGAACATTGTCTGCCAGTAGAGCCAGAAATTTGTACTCCAGAAAGAATCAGGCAGCACGTCGGAGATTTTCTTGTCCTCCAGATCCTTTTCCGGTGTTAAAAACAGCTTGGACAGCGCCATTGCGGAGTCTTCGTCCAGTGTGAATTTTCTGTCCGTGTGTGCGTCCTCGCCGCAGTTGACCGTTGCGCGGCAGAGAGAATAGTTGGGGTCATGCTTGTTGAGCCAATAATACTCGTCGAGTACGGAAACCCCCGGCGTTTCGATGGACGGCACGTCGCGGAAGGTGTCCCACATAACCTCAAAGTGATTATCCATCTCACGGCCGCCTCTCATGAAGAAGCCCTTTGTAACGTCCTTACGTCCGTCGCAGCTGCCGCCGGCAAGCTCCAGCTTTTCCAGCAGGTGGATGCGCTCCCCCTTCATCTGACCGTCGCGTACAAGATAGAATGCGGCGGTAAGTCCTGCAAGACCCGTACCGATGATGTAAGCCGACTTTTTATCCGCGTCCTTGGGTTTTTCGGGATGTGCGAATGATTCATAAGTTCCGGCAGAGTAATACATAATTGAAACCTCCTGTTTTTTTATGCTTTTATTTTACTCGTGCGGTAAAAGTTTGCAATAAACAGAAAAGACCCCGTGATAAAAGTCTTATCACGGAGCCTGAAAGTGTAAAAAGATTTATCATACCGGCCGAAATGATAAAATCATATCTTGAATCGGGAAAGGGCGGCTGACATTGAGCCTTTTATCAGCCGCGTCAGCCTGTCAACTATGTCGTGCGGATCTGCGCGCATATCGTCCTTTATCCAATCGAGCATCAGCCCGATAAATATATAAGAATATATCTGCGCAATGAACTGCTTGTCTTCGTCCCTGACGGTCATACCGTTCGATTCTTCTTCTATAACGCTCAGAATCAGCCGATCGACGAGCGGCTGCAAATATTTTTCAACCTGCTCACGGTGAACACAGCGGTATACGTTAAGGATAAAGGGCTTATTGTCCTGTACAGCCTCGAAAATCTGCAAAAGACCCTGCTGCCATGTTTCGGATGTCTTTTTTTCGTCAAGAGCGCGTCGGGCGTCTTCGAGACATGACCATTCGACAAGGTCATAGATATCTTTGAAATGATAATAGAAAGTCATGCGGTTTATCCCGCAGTCGTCTGCTATATCTGCGACGGTGATTTTAGTGAGCGGTTTTTTCAGCAGTAAATTTTTAAGCGATTGTTCCAAAGCGCGTTTTGTCACCTGAGACATGCCCGTCCTCCTTTGGCAGCGACGCTATTGTGAATGAAGTATGATTAGTGATAATGTAACACAAAACGTGAAAAGATCAAGAAGAATATACAAAAAATGTTGAAAAATGAGAACTGTAATCAGCGTGCAATTTGCTGGAAGAAGTGATAAGAATGTACGGCATGAAGGCAAATGGCGTCAACGACATATACTCTGAGGGAAAAGAAGTCCTTGAAAAAGCTGAAAAAAACAAAAATAATTATATCCGCTCAAACAGGAACTGCCCGAATACCTGTACTACAACAGCCTAAGAATCAAGGCAACGCTGAAGAGCTTGCCGCCTGCTGTTCACAGACAACAAGCCCAATCGACAGCTTGAACAATTTCTATTAAAAATATTTATCTAACTTTTTGGGAGCGCTTCATTCCGGTGAGGCGGTCTGTTTTGGCAGATTTATTCGGGGCAGGCAAAATTCAAAGCGCCCGGAACCATCTCTATGGTGAAGCTGTTTTCGTAGATTATTTCTCCGTCAAGAGAATACGCAAAGCCGTCCGGAGCGGAAACGGAGACGGTTTTTGCCTGACGGTAGGTGATTATATCCTTCATATCCTCGCGCTCAAGGTGCTCGCCGTTTGTGTAGGGCGTAAGTATTTTCACAAATCTGATGCGGGATATCGGCTTTATCAGGCACACCTCCATAAGTCCGTCGTCGGTTTTTGCACGCGGGGCGCATTTGAACGAACCGCCGACATACTGACCGTTTGCGACGGTGCACAGCAGCGCCTTGCCGTCAGAATTAAGAACCTCGCCGTCGGCGGTGACGGTACAGTTGTTTTTCATGCTTGTAAGCAAAGCCGTGGCAACGCCTTTGGTGTAAGCGTTCTTGTTGCCGTGCCCGGATTTTGCGCGCTCTTTGTTTATTGTGATCGCCACGGTAGTGTCAAAACCGAAGTTGGTGACATTGAAACTGTACCTATTGCCGACCTTGAGCGCGTCAAGCTTTCTTTCCGGAGCGGAAATAAGCTTTGACGCGTCGCTGAACTTTTCCTGCCCGCCGAAAACCTTTACAAAGTCGTTCCCGCTTCCGCAGGCATAGCAGCTTACGGAGGCGCTTTCGGCGCCGACCGCGCCGGAAAACACCTCGTTAATTGTCCCGTCCCCTCCGCAGGCGATAAAGCGGAATTTTTCACCGTGGTTTTCCGCAAGCGTTCTTTTCACGTACTCAGTTGCGTCAAGGGGAGCCTTTGTGAGATAAATTTCACACTGGTCTGAGCAGGGCAGCGCAGCGATTTCGTTCCGGAGCTTTTCTTCCGCACCCCCGGCGCCTGCCTTGGGGTTCAGTATAAATATGTATTTCATGTTTTCCTCCCAAAAAATTTATATTTAAGCTGATAATATCATTTATAGCGAAGTTTTTCAATGAAAATATGAAAACCCGCAATAAATAAAAATCCTTTTTTGTATGACTGACGGTTGCCATAGTGAAATATGGTGTGATATAATAATTTCCGGATAAATGTTGCGGTCAGACCGCGTTTGCTCCTTTACCGCAGTTGTTATTTTATACTGAAAGGAATTACTTTTATGAAGTTTTTCTTCCTTGCGGCTTTTATCGTAGTGAGCGTGATCCATCTTTATGCAAGCCTGAAATGCAATGCAAAGCTCAGGGCGCAGACGAAGGTTTTTATTCTCCCGTTTCTGCTTGGGTGGTATTGGTGCTCGGCGGCTGAACCGTATGCTGTCGTCATATGGGCGATAGTGTTCAGCTGGCTGGGAGATGTGCTGCTCATACCCGACGGGAAAGCATGGTTTACCGCCGGCGGGATCGCCTTTATGCTCTCACACGCGTTTTTTGTCGCTGCCTACAACGAGAGCGTGAATTTTTCCGTTGTTCCGCTTTGGGCGATAATCCTTGCAGCAGCCGTCTATTTAACGGCGTCGGTTCTTGTTTTCAAGGGACTTAGACCTCATTTGCCGAGGTTCATGTTTTACCCGATGTTTTTCTACCTTTTGGTAAACGGCGCAATGAATTGTTTTGCGCTGTATCAGCTCGTGTCAAAGCCCTGCGCAGCAACGGCGATCACGTTTATCGGTGCAACGCAGTTTTTCGTGTCTGACTCCACTCTTTTTTATGTGAGATTCAAGAAGAACGGAAGGTTGAAAACGCATTTTGTGGTTATGCTTACCTATATCATTGCCGAATTTCTGATCGTCCTCGGACTTGAAATGCTCGGCATCTGAATAGAAAAGCAAGGGGCTGGCGTTGAACAGACTGCACTTGTCAAGTAAAAGTAGACACTAAAAAGCGAATAACTACAGGAAGCCCAG
>ERZ857629.172-NODE-172-length-101121-cov-8.835978_pt1 | contig 101121 bp, 109 predicted proteins | sample MGYA00519700_ERZ857629 | MGnify/ENA primary metagenome ERZ857629 (study PRJEB31778, sample SAMEA3449351) | human gut metagenome | biome: human gut; feature: human-associated habitat; material: faeces | place: United Kingdom | collected 2010/2012 ... | reverse complement strand
TGAATTACGCTTAAAAGCCATAAGAGATGAAATGAATATAAGATATTCTGGGTATGTTGATGGAATGGCAGAAGGTGAAGCCAAAGGTGAAAAGAATAAAAGTATAGAAATAGCAAAAAATATGCTAAAAGAAAATGTGGAGAAAACACTTATTAGCAAGGTAACTGGTTTAAGCCTAGAAGAAATTGAAAACTTAAAATAGAAATATCACAAACGTATATTTACCACCTTTTGTGTTAATAATATCAAAAGGTGGTAAATTTTATGTTTAAAAGAAAAATTATTCCAATTGTTTTATTAATCATAGCAATATCTTCATTCGTTATATACAATGTATATTTAAGGGAAGATACAAATAATGTAGAAGCATTATCTAAGTATGGTTCTAGAGGAGATGAGGTTAGACAGATTCAGACTAAACTTAAGAGATGGGGGTATTATTCTGGCTCTGTTGATGGCATTTACGGTTCTCAAACTTTATCAGCTGTAAAGTGGTTTCAGTCTAAAAACGGGTTAAGTGTTGATGGAATTGCTGGACCTAAGACTCTTGCAGCAATGGGAATTACAAGTTCTAACAATACTGGTGGTACTGCTTCAAATTCAGATTTAAATTTACTTGCACATTTAGTATATTCAGAAGCAAGAGGAGAGCCTTATTCTGGCCAAGTTGCTGTTGCTTCAGTTGTGCTAAATAGAGTTAAGAGCTCATCTTTTCCAAACACAGTAGCAGGAGTAATTTACGAAAGAGGAGCTTTTTCGGTTGTAGCAGATGGTCAAATTAACTTAACTCCTAATCAAACAGCCATATCTGCAGCACGAGATGCCCTAAATGGTTGGGACCCAACTTATGGAGCAATTTACTATTTCAATCCCAATACTGCAACAAATGGGTGGATATGGTCAAGACCTGTAACTGTTGTAATAGGAAATCATAGATTTTGCAAATAATTATTGAAATTTTTACAAAAGTGTAATATAATTGTAACATATTTGTAATAAAAGGCGAAAGGGTAGATAGTAATGTTTGGATTTGGACAAGATATAGGAATTGATTTAGGAACAGCAACTGTAATTGCATATGTAAAAGGTAAAGGAATTGTATTAAGAGAACCATCAGTAGTAGCAGTAAATAGCCAGACAGGAGATGTTTTAGCAGTAGGAGCAGAGGCAAGAAGAATGCTTGGTAGAACACCAGGAAACATAGTTGCAACAAGACCATTAAAAGATGGTGTAATTTCAAATTATACAGTTACTGAAAAAATGCTTAAGCACTTTATTACAAGAGCATGTGGAAAATCAATCTTTTCACCAAGAATTATGATTTGTATACCTTCACAAGTTACAGAAGTAGAGAAAAAAGCTGTAATAGATGCAGCAACAACAGCAGGTGCAAGAAGGGTGTATTTAATAGAAGAACCAATAGCTGCAGCAATAGGTGCAGGAATAGATATATCAAAAGCCTGTGGTAACATGGTAGTAGATATTGGAGGAGGAACAGCTGATATTGCAGTAATATCACTAGGTGGCTCAGTTGTAAGCACTTCAATTAAAGTTGCAGGAGATAAGTTCGATGAAGCAATTGTAAAATATATAAAAAGAAAACATAACATGATGATAGGGGAAAGAACTGCAGAAGATTTAAAAGTAAATATCCGGGTGTGTATACCCAAAAATTCAAGATATGAAAATGGAAGTTAAAGGAAGAGACTTAATGACAGGACTTCCAAAAATGGCTGAAATATATTCAAGCGAAATGATGGAAGCACTTTCAGAACCAGCAATGGCAATAGTTGAGGCTGTGCATTCTGTTCTAGAAAGAACTCCACCAGAGCTTGCAGCAGATATAATAGATAGAGGAATTTATATGACAGGTGGAGGGTGCTTAGTAGATGGACTAGATAAACTACTACAAGAAGAGACCGGTATAAATGTAATGATTGCAGAAGACGCAGTATCTTGTGTTGCATTAGGAACAGGAAAGGCATTAGATAACTTAGATACGCTAGATGGCAGAGCAAGGAAGTAAAAAATACAGGCTAAGAAAAATCTTAGCCTATTTTTTATTTTACTTCTTTGCTATTTTCATAATATTTTTTTAACTTCTCATAAACTAAATAGTTTATAGTTCCAGCAGGGTAGGTGCCAGATTTTGTTTGTTTTCCTGCAGGTACACCTGTTAGTATTTCAATTCCTTCATCAATTGTAGAAACAGCATAAATGTGGAATTTGCCTTGTTTTACACTTTCTATAACATTATCTGATAAATGCAAATTACGTACATTTTGAATTGGAATTATAACACCTTGCTCGCCAGTTAATCCACGGTTTTTACATATTGTGTAGAAACCTTCAATTTTTTCATTGACTCCACCAATTGGTTGAATTATTCCTTTTTGGTTAACAGAACCTGTTACTGCAATGGCTTGGTTTATAGGCATTCCTGAAAGGCTTGATAGAATTGCATAACATTCTGTGCTTGAAGCACTATCGCCATCAACACCATTATATAATTGTTCAAAACATAAACTTGCTGTAAGTGATAGAGGAAAGTCTTGTGCGAATTTTTCTCCAAAGTATCCTCTAAGTATTAATATACCTTTTGAATGTGAAGAACCAGACATTTCAGTTTCTCTTTCAATATTTATAACCCCAGCTTTTCCCATAAATGTATTTGCAGTTATTTTTGTAGGCTTTCCAAATGAATAGTCGCCTATTGTTAAAACAGTTAAACCATTAATTTCGCCAACTTTATATCCTTCTGTATCAATAAGAAGAGAGTTTTCCTCAATAAGTTCAGTATATTTTTGGTCATATTTTTTTACTCTTTCAACACGTTTATCTAAAGCTTTTTGAACATAATCAACAGTAACAATTTTCTTTCTTGAAAGTTTTGCCCAAGTTGAAGCTTCTGAAACAATTTCTCCAATTTCATTAAAGTGTGTAGAAAGTTTTTCTTTATCATCAGATAATCTAGAAGCAAATTCTACAACTTTAGCCATTGCTCCTTTATCTAGGGGTAGGCAACCTTCTTTTTCACAATAACTGTGAACAAATTTAGCGAGTTTAAGCATTGTATCATCAGTTCTTGGAGCAGATTCTTCAAATTCAACTTTTATTTTAAATAGTTTTCTAAAATCTGGATCTAAAGATAAAAGTGTATGGTAAATATTGGCATCACCTATTAAAATTACCTTTAAGTTAAGTGGAATAGGTTCTGGTTTTAGGGAAATCATTACTAAACTAGAACGTTGTTCCATATTATTATCTATAGAGGCTTCTTTTATAGATAGAGCTTTTTTCAAAGCATCATAGCAAGGTTGGTTTGTAAGCAAATCTTGTGCTTGTAAAATTAAGTAACCACCATTAGCTTTATGAAGTGTTCCAGACTTAAGCATTGTGTAGTCGGTTCTAAGCATTCCATATTGATTTTCATATTCAAGTTTTCCGAATATATTTTGATAAGAATAATTTGAGTCCATAATTACTGGGCTTCCTTGAGTATTGCTGTTATCAACAAATAGATTTACCCTATAATTTAGCCATGGCTTAATCACCTCAGGCTTTGGAGCTTGTGGAGTAGGGGGTGTTGCAATTTCCTCAGCTATGAAATGCTCTATGTTTTTTAATATATCTTTTTTTACATTATCTAAAAATGCTGTTATTTTAGTATTCTTTTTGTAATTTGCTCTAATTGGGTTGATATAAGCATTTATAGTAAGTAGAGCAATATTAGATTGCCACTCATCAATTTTTTTCTCAGATTCTTTCTCAATTAATTTTAATTGACCAATAACTTGCATAATTTGTTCTTGAACAATTGGAGATTTTTCTTCATATCTGCTTTTTATTGCGTCATCTAATTTATCAAATTCAGCTTCATCAAGTGTTTTTCCTTCAAAAACAGGAAGCATGTATATTCCATTTGGTGCAGCTTTTACTTGAAAGTTGTTTTTTAATGTTTCCTTATTTAGGTTATCAAGTAATCTTTCACGTTTTTCTTCATATTTTTGTTTTATTAATTTTTTCTCTTTTTCGAAATCTTCATTGTTAAATGTTCTTTTTAAATATTTTTTAACATCTTCAATAAGAGCATCCATATTTTGTGCAAATACTTTTCCTTCGCCAGCAGGAAGAGATACAGCGATTGGTTCATTTGGATTATCAAAATTATAGATATAACACCAGTCATCAGGTGTTTTTTGTTTTGAGGCTAATTCAGAAACATATTCTTTTGTATACATTGTTTTACCTACACCAGCAGGACCTTCAACATATAAGTTATAGCCTTTAGAATTAATACTTAAGCCAAATTGCAAAGCTGCAACAGCTCTTTCTTGACCATAAACTAGTCCAACATTATCAAGTTCTTCTGTAGTTTCAAATTCAAATACGTCAGGATTACATATTTTTTTTAAGTCCTTATAAGTTAATTCATTTCTTTTCATTGGTATATCTCCTTTTAATTTTAATCTATTAAAAATATAATGTCATAATATATGCATCTTCTATGCCATCATAATATTTTTTTCTTATTCCTAAGTTTTTAAAACCATATTTTAAATATAGCTTTTGAGCTATTTCATTTTTTGTATTAACCTCTAGTGTAAGAGAGGTTTTTGTTTTTGCAAGTTCTATAAGTTTTTCAAGCAAAAGGCTTCCAATACCTTTGTTTCTATAGCTTTTTCGAACCACAATATTTGTAATATGTGCATCATCAACTGAATACCATATTCCTGCAAAACCAACAATTTCGCCATTTTCTTTTGCAACAATGTATTTTGAACTTACATTTTGAAGCTCAGATTTTAAATTTTGTGGTTTCCAAAAATCATCAAATTCTAAATTGTATATTGGTTCAATTTCTTGAAAATCACCTAAATTCATGTATGATATTTCCATATTTATTTGTTTTTGTTCCTTTCTGCTTGAGAAGGACGTAAATACATAACAGCAAGATTATCACTATCAGTATATATTCCTTGCTTGAATTTTTTATAACCTGCAAGTCCAATGTTTTTGCTATAAATAGTATTATCAAATTTATTTGAAGTATTTAAAAGTTTAGCGCCATCGCCAACATAGGTAATGTTTGGATAATTTTTAAAAACTTCAACTAAATTGTTAATATCATCTGCAAAATATTCAGAAACTAAGTTGTGATTTTTATCGAAAATAGCAGAGTATACTTGATTATTTCTTGCATCTAAAATAGAGCAAATGTAATCAAAACCTTCCACATTATAAGCTAAGCCTTCTAAAGAAGAAACTCCAACAACTGGAATCTTTTTTACTTCTGCTAAAGCTTTAACTGTTGCAACACCAATTCTAATACCTGTAAAAGAACCAGGACCAATGTCGCATGCAATTAAACCAACATCTGAAAGTGAAAACCCTGTTTCTTCAAACAATTCTTGAATAAGAGGCATAAGCTTTTCAGAATGAGTTTTAGTATCGCAAATATTTAGTTCTTTAATTAATTTATCATTTTCAAGTAGGCAAACAGAAGCATTACTACTTGATGTTGAAACTGCTAAAATCTTCATGAATTTTGTCCTTCCTTATCTATATTTTCTATAGTTAAATATCTAATATTCTCATTTTCACTATCTTTTGAAATGTTTATTTTTATATATTTACTTAAAATAGGCTCAATTAACTCGCCCCATTCAATTAAGCAAATACCATTATCAAAATAATCGGTTCCACCAATTGCATAGAATTCATCTAAATCTTCTAACCTGTAAACGTCGAAATGATAAATATTAATATCATTTTTTGAATATTCATTAACAATAGTAAAAGTAGGGCTAGAGATCTCGTCTTCTAAGCCAAAATAGCTCAAAAAACCTTCTGTAAATTTAGTTTTTCCACTACCTAAATCACCAGTTAAAATTACAATATCTTTTTTATTCAATTTAGAGGCTAAATTAAACCCAATAGCCTTAGTTTCGTCTTCATTATTTGATATAAATTTAAGCATAATTCATCACTAGTATATTGTATATTAAAGAAGTTAATTTGTAAAGAAAAAATGCAAAAATTTAAAAGTTTTTTTGAAACAAACTCTTTTCTTTTTGTCAACCTATTTACAAATACTAATTTTTAGTATATAATATTTAGGAAAAATTAGAAGGAGAGGACGTTTATGGAAGAAGTATTAGACGAAAACCATTTAATAGCAATTAGAAAAGAAAAGTTAAAGGAATTGCAAGCACAAGGGAAAGACCCTTTTCAAGTAACAAAATATAATAGAACACATTTAAGCCAAGAAATAAAAGATAATTATGATGAATTAGAAGGAAAAGACGTTTCTATAGCAGGAAGAATAATGGCAAAAAGAATAATGGGAAAAGCATCTTTTTGCACTATTCAAGATGCAAGAGGAAAAATTCAAAGTTATGTTAGTATAAACGACTTAGGAGAAGAAAGCTATTCTTTATTTAAAACTTATGATATAGGAGATATAATTGGAATAAAAGGTTTTGTATTTAAAACAAGAACTGAAGAAATTTCAATTCATGCAAAAGAAGTTGTACTTCTTACAAAATCTTTAAGACCACTTCCAGAGAAATTTCATGGTTTAACAGATAAAGAAGAAAGATATAGAAGAAGATATGTAGATTTAATAATGAACGAAGATGCTAAAAGAGTTGCATTTTTACGCCCTAAAATTATTAGATGTATACAAAACTTTATGGATGGAGAAGGATTTACTGAAGTTGAAACTCCAGTATTAACAACACTTTTAACAGGTGCTTCAGCAAGACCATTTGTAACACACCATAATGCACAAAACTTAGACATGTATCTTCGTATAGCTTTAGAGTTACCATTAAAAAGATTATTAGTTGGTGGAATGGAAGCAGTATACGAAATAGGTAGAGTTTTCAGAAATGAAGGAATGGACTTAAAACATAACCCAGAATTTACACTAATGGAAGCTTACTTAGCATATTCTAACCTAGAAGGAATGATGGACTTAACAGAGAAAATGTTCCAAAGAATTGCAAAAGATGTAACAGGAAAAATGGTATATAATTGGAGTGGAAACGAAATTAATCTTGAGGGACCATGGAAAAGAATTAGCATGACAGATGCAATAAAAGAACAAACAGGAATAGACTTTAAGAAAATAACAGATATTAATGAATGCTTAGAACTAGCAAAAGAACACAATCTAGAGCTAGAAGAACACGAGAAAACTTATGGACATATAATAAATGCATTCTTTGAAAAGTATGTTGAAGAAACACTAATTCAACCAACATTCTTATATGGACACCCACTAGAAATATCACCACTTACAAAGAAGAACCCAGAAGACCCAAGATTTGTAGATAGATTTGAATTATTCATAGCAGGAAAAGAATTTGCAAATGCATATACAGAGCTTAATGACCCAATTGACCAATTAGAAAGATTTGAAGCACAATTAAAAGAAAGAGAACTTGGAAACGATGAAGCAAACGATATAGATATGGACTTTATTGAAGCACTAGAATATGGTATGCCACCAGCAGGAGGAATTGGTTATGGAATAGATAGATTATGCATGCTATTTACAGAAAGCGAATCAATAAGAGATGTAATTTTATTCCCAACAATGAAACCATTAAATTAAGAAAGGAAGATTTATGTTTAATATAGATAGAAAAACAGTGCTTATAATACTTGGGGTGATGGTATTAGTAAATGTTTTGCTAGGACAAAGAAATATTGAAGGAATAATAATTTCTTTACCAGGTGTAATAGTAGCAATGACATTCCATGAATTTGCACATGCATGGGCGGCTACAAAACTTGGAGATGAAACACCAAGGCAACAAGGAAGACTTAGTTTAAACCCAATAAGCCATATAGACCCAGTAGGATTAATATGTTTAATGCTTTTAGGCTTTGGTTGGGGCAAACCAGTACAAATAAACCCAAGGAATTTTGATGGAAAGTATTCTATCTCAAAAGCAGAAGCGATTGTTGCTGCAGCAGGACCAATAATGAACTTTATACTTGCATTTGTATTTTTAATAATATATGCAATATTTGGAATGACAGTAACAACAATAACAACTACAACAAATGTTATATCAAGCATACTAATATCAATAATATCAATAAACTTAGGGCTTGGAGTATTTAACTTAATACCAATATATCCATTAGATGGAGCAAAAGTTCTAAATAATTTTTTACCATACAAAGCAAAAGAATGGTTAATAAAAAATCAAGCAATACTTACAATAATAGTATTTGCAATAGTATTTTATACAGATATAATTCCATACATCACAACATGGGTTTTAAAAGGTATGATATGGTTAGTAGATTTAATAATAGGATTATTTGTTTAAAATTATAAAAGGCGGAAGTGTAAACTTTCGCTTTTTTGCATAAAAAAATCTTTTATAAATATATATTACATTTCTGTGTATAGGTTTACAATAGATATGTCTTAGTAATATTTTTCCAAAAACTACTTGACAAGAAAATACAAAATGATATATATTACTTGTGTAAATTATTCTAATTAAAAATAAAGCACATTGAAAAGTAAATAGAAAAGTAAAAAGCAAAGTCTGTTTGCAAAAGCTGTTATTCCAATGTGCGAAAAGAAAACAGAATAATTTGCAAGAAAACAAAGCAAAATAACAATAGGAGAAAAACAAAAAAACATAAGAAGGAGGAAATAAAGAAAATGCAAAATAGAAACGAAGGTATAACGTTGATTGCGCTAATAATAACAATAATAATACTTTTGATATTAGTAGGAGTAAGTATAAATCTAGCAATAAAAGGAGATTTATTCGGAAGTGCTGAGAAAGCAGTATCAGGAACAAATGATAAAACTGCTCAAGAACAAACAAGAGTAGATGAATTAATGGGCGAATTGGGAAGAGTTGAGGAACAACAAAGACAGGATAATCTACCAGGAACAAGAGTAACAGAAAACACAAAATATGTAAGAGATGGCAAAACAGCATGGATACCAAAGGGATTTACAGTATCTGGAATAAAATCAGAACAAAGTATAGATGATGGACTAGTAATATATGATATTCCAGAAGGAACAACAGTAGACTGGACAAACCCAAATAGTGTAAAAACAGCATATAACCAATTTGTATGGATACCAGTAGAAGTAAAATCAACAGATACTGAAAACAGTATAGCAAGCTTTTATAGGTCAGAATGGACTGCAAATGCATCAACAGGAGGAGAAAGAACAACAGGATTAGATGCAGATTACACGGAACCAGATTCAACTAATGATACAGCTGATAAAACTGGAATTGCAAACCAAATAGCAAATTTAACAAAAAGTATATATAAATATGGAGGCTTTTATATAGGTAGATACGAAGCTGGAGTAAAGCCAAATGCTGATGGAACATCAACACCAAGAACAAGCAGGAGTGATTCACAAACAGCAGATTGTGTAATACAACAAGATAAATACCCATATAATTGGATAAAATGGGGAAAAAGTATGTCTGATATAAGTGAAGGAGCAGTATATCTATCAAATAGATTATATAATACAAATGAATATGGTGCAAAAAGTATGCTATGTACAGGAGCATGTTGGGATAGTATGCTAGATTTCGTAAAAGACTCAAGCCATAGTGTAACAGATAGTACTACATGGGGAAATTATAGTAATTCAGAAACATTTGAAATTACTAGAGGGTCTTACGCAGTTTATGACACAAGCAATTATACTCTTGGAAGTTTTAACAATGTTGGAAGTAAATATTCAAAAATGAAAGATACATCTATTTTACTAACCACAGGAGCAACAGAAAGAAACTGCAGTAAAAACATATATGATGTAGCAGGAAATTGTTTTGAATGGACCACAGAGTCTTATTCTTCGGGTTATCGAGTTAGCAGGGGCCGGCGATTCCTCCTACAGTGGTTCTGACTATCCAGCAAGCTATCGTCTCAGCTACGGTCCGACGTACAGCGGCAATAACACTTCTTTCCGTTCTGCACTTTATGTATCACTGTAGGCTTGCAGGCGATAAAATAATTAAATATTCCAAAGTAGTTTTATGGAAGCTACTTTGAAGCTGTAAATTGTATAATAAAACTAGTCAAAAATTCTCAAGTAAATCAGAGCAAATTTGACTAGTTTTTTGTTGCAATTATGCGGTTTCTGTGGTATAGCAATAATAGACCATGAATTAGAAGAACTAAGAGGAATGGAGGAAATAGGAGTAAAATGGCAAAGAAAAATGTCGTTTCCCTACATATTTTTTGTATAAAAAAATCTAGAATTACCTTGATTTTTATTGACACCATTATTGCAAAATGATAAAATCTAAACAGATTAGATTGAAAGGAATGAATGTATTATGAGAAAAACAAAAATTGTATGTACTTTAGGTCCTGCAACAGATAGTGAAGAAGTAATTAAGAACCTTATGCTAGAAGGAATGAACGTTGCAAGGATTAACTTTTCACATGGAAATTATCAAGACCAAGAGGGTAGAATAAACATGTTCAAAAAAGTAAGAAATGAGCTAAAATTGCCAGTTTCTCTACTATTAGATACACAAGGACCAGAAATTAGAATTGGAAAATTTGCGGAAAACCAAATTTTCTTAGATAAAGGTCAGGAATTTACTTTAACAAACAGCGATGATTTAGGAGATAAAACAAAAGTATCTATAACATATAAAACATTATACCAAGAAATAGATGTTGGAAGAACAATTCTTGTAAATGATGGAACAATAGAACTTAAAGTAAAAGAAATTAAAGATAAAGATATAGTTTGTGAAGTTATTCAAGGAGGAAAACTTACAAATAGAAAAAGTATAAACATACCAGATTTTATAGTTACACTTCCAGGAATTACTGAAAAAGACATAGCAGATATAAAATACGGTATAACAGCAGGTTTTGATTATATTGCAGCTTCATTTGTTAGAAAACCACAAGATGTTATTGAAATAAGAGAAGTATTAAAACAAAATGGTGGAGAACATATTAAAATAATTTCAAAAATAGAAAACAGAGAAGGAATAGATAACTTTGATAAAATACTAGATGTATCAGATGGTATTATGGTTGCAAGAGGAGATTTAGGTGTAGAAATACCAATGGAAGAAGTTCCAATATTCCAAAAAGAATTTATCAAAAAAACATATAGACAAGGAAAACCAGTAATTACAGCAACACAAATGCTAGAATCTATGATAAGTAACCCAAGACCAACAAGGGCAGAAGTAAGTGATGTTGCAAACGCAATATATGATGGAAGCAGTAGTATAATGCTATCAGGCGAAACTGCAACAGGCGAATTCCCAGTAGAATGCGTAAAAACAATGAGTAGAATTGCCTTAAGAATAGAAAGCTCAGTAAAATACTGGAAAAGATTTAAAACAAGGGAATATGAACTAAAAGATATGAACACAGAATGTATAATGAATTATGCAGTATGTACAACAGCAATGAATGTTGATGCAAAAGCAATTATTGCTTACACAAATACAGGAGATACACCAAAAATAGTATCAAGCTTTGGACCAGGATGCCCAATATTTGCAATAACACAAAACGAGGTAATATATAGACAACTAGGTTTGTGCTGGGGAATAACACCAAAATTATTTGAACCACAACCCAATATAGATGTATTGTTACATAAAGGTTTAGATAAACTAAGAGAAGAAAAATATTTGAATGAAGGAGATAAGGTTGTTATAGCAGGAGGAACAAAAGTATTAACAGATGTACCAACTGAAGAATTAAAACAAAACATAGTAATGGGAGGAGTTGTTGAAGTATAATGGAGCCAATATTTATAGTAGCAACAACACTTGTATGTATGGTGTTGTTAAAAGTAGTATTCAAGGTAAATAAGAAAAAAGCAGAACCACTAAAAGAAGATAAAGAACTAGAAACTCTAACAGATAGATTTCCAGAAAACATTGATATAGCAAAGGAAATGCTTGAAATGCTAGACAACAAAAATGTGAAAATTGAAGAAGGAAAAAGTACAGAAACAAGTTTATATATTGCAATTACAAATAAAATATTAATTGCAGACATGAAAAATAACTATGCAAGAATTCAAACAATAGCACATGAATGTTTACATTCTATTCAAGATAAAAGATTACTACTATTTAATTTTATATTTTCAAATATAATAATTGTTTATTGGCTTACAATATCAATACTTACAGCAACACATGTGATTACAAATATTTCGCCATTTGCATTTGCATTAGTACTAATGGCAATGGTAAAACTTGCAGTAAGAGGTTTCTTGGAAACAGATGCAATGACAAAAGCAAGATATTTAGCGGAAAAATATATAGATAACAAAAAAATATTAAACAAAAACGAAAAAGAAAAGTTATTAGCAAAGTATGATAAAATAAATGCTTTAGGAGTTCCATTCACAATAGTATATATAATGCTTGGTTCACTACTTGGAATATTTGTATTTGGATTAATCGCATTAATAGTATAAGAAATTTAAATATGCAATTCGGAAACGAACTGCATATTTTTTTTTATCTAAAATACAATTAAAGAGGAGGAAAGCAGATGAAAAGAAAGAGTAAGATAAATCAAATTTTAGAAATGCCAAGGGAGATAGATAACAAAGAACCTAAAATAACTATAATTTCATTTGATGAAATTTTAATAGAAAACTATAAAGGAATATTAGAATACGAGGAATTTTTTATAAAAGTAGATACAGAAATAGGAATAATTAATATAAATGGATATAAGCTTACACTAGAGCAGATTACAGATGAAGATATAGGAATAAAAGGTACCATAAAGAGTATAGAACTAGAAAAAAATTAAGGAGGAATTTTTCTTGTTTGTAAGAAGTTTATTAAACTATTTTACTGGATATGTAAATATAAAAGTTGAAGGTTTTTTCATTGAAAGATTTATAAATATGTGTATTAGCAAAAAAATATTGCTAATGGATATAAAACGTGAAAAATCTAGTATAATGTATGCAAAAATAGGAGTATCAGACTATAAAAGACTAAGACAAGTTGCTAAAAAAACAAAATCAAAGGTTAAAATTCAAAATAAAAAGGGACTACCATTTTTAGCACATAAATATAGAAAAAGAAAAATCTTTGCATTCCTTTTTGGTGCAATTATTTTAGCAATGATAGTACTATCTAACTTTATATGGAACATAGAAATAAGTGGAAATGTGAATATTCCAAAACAAGAGATAATTCAAATTCTAGCTGATAATGGGTTTGCTGTTGGAACTTCAAAAAATGATATGGATACAAATAATGTTATAAGCCAAATAAGACTACAAAGAGATGACATAGCATGGATGGGTATAACAATAAAAGGCACAAATGCAATTGTAAAAATAAAAGAAGCGGATAAAGCACCAAAAGTATTAGATGAAAACGCATACTGTAATATAGTGGCAGATAAAACGCGGAATGATTACAAAAATAAGTGTACAAAACGGAACTGCGATAGTAAAGCCAGGAGATATAGTTCAAAAAGGAGATATATTAGTTAATGGTTTTCTAGAAGGACTATACACAGGAACAAGATATGTTCATGGCTCAGCCACAATAGAAGCCAAAACATGGTACACGAAAAAAGAAAAACAACCACTTAAACAGGAGATAAAAGTCGAAACAGGAAATGAAGAAAAAAAGTACGGAATAAAATTCAAAAAAAATCAAATAAATTTGTTCAAAACCCTTTCAAAATTCGAAAAATATGATACAATAAATGAGGATAAAAAAATGATGCTTTTTTCAAATTTTTATCTTCCAATAGAAATAATTAAAATAACAAATAAAGAATATAAAATGCAAGAAAAAATCTACACAGAAGCAGAACTAAAAGCAATATTAATAGATAAGCTAAAGGCAGAGCTAGAAGAAGAAATTGGAGATAAAACAATAGCAAATGTTAATATAAATACAAACCAAGAGAACCGGTTATGTAGAAGTTGAAGTAACATATGAAGTGCTAGAGAATATTGGAACAGAACAAGAGATAAATATTTAAAGGAAGGGTGATAATATGGAACAAAGAAGCTTAAGAGTGGTAGAAACGGACAAAACCTTTTTTTCAAAGCTTAGTAGCACAATTTCAAAAATACTAATACCTACAAGAGTGGGCTTAAATGGAGTAATGATTTCAATAAAAAGAAATAGCCTAATTAAAGCCTATAATAATTACTTAGAAAAAGGAACAGAGGAAAATTCAAAAAAATATGAAGATAGTTATGCATTGTATTTAGAGGCAATAGATAAATATATAATGGATTCTTTATATAAAAAGGTAAAGAGCAATACTGCAACAAATTTTGAAAGGGATGCTATTGCTAAATACTACTTTGTAGTAAGCTTAAAAAATAAAAACTACTTAGAATATAAATATAAAAAACAAGAATACTTACTTAGAATAGATTATGAAACAGTTAGCAATATGAAAAATCAAAAAGTAGTAAATAACTATAAAAATTTCTATGTTGCAAAAATGGATACCTTATATAAAGGACTACTAAAAAACTATTCAGTTGCAATTTCTGACGATGTTCATCAAGATAGTGAAGAAGCATATAAAAAGATTTTTGATACACTTGAAAAATATATTATGGAAATATTACCAATTAAAATTGAATTTGGAGATGATACAGCAAAAGAAGAATATGAGGAGTTCTTACATACTACAGTTGGTAAATTAGATGAAAGAGATAAAATCATGCAAAAGGTTGAATTACTTGGAGTTAGCAGAAAAATATTTATACACAGTCTTCCACTTGCAGCAACTGAAAAGTGTTATAATCAAATACTAAAACAAGTAAGAACATTAATTGTAAACAGTAAAAATGAGACAAAAAGAGAACAAGCATATGAAACTTTATTTGAAGTTATGGAAGATTACAATGTAAAGATACTATCAACAAAAGTATATTGGGACAGGCCAGAAGAAAGACAAGCATATAAAAAATTCTGGGAAAAATATGAAAAAGCAAAAGATGATGCTAATAAAAAACAAATATTATTGTTAAAGCAAGATTTAAAAGAACTTAAAAAGCTAAGAAAAGAGAATATAGCAATAATTGATTTACACAAACAAAAATTAACAAAAATGGGTGTAATAAAAACAATAGGAACATCAGCAAAAACGTATAAAAGAATGATATATAATAAGAGGTCAGCATAATGGATATATTAGAACTAAACTATTTAGATATAGATGAAAATGATTCATATAAAGAAATAATAAAAAAAGTATTAAAAAAATGTTTTGAAATTGAAAAGTTAGAAAACAAAAACTTATATGTTAATGTTGTTCTAACAAATGCTAAAAACATAAAAAGTATAAACAAAGAACATAGAGGAATAGATAAAGAAACAGATGTATTATCATTTCCAATGTTTGAAAAAGATGAAATAGCAAACCTTGATAATACAAATGAAGATATTCTAGGAGATATGGTAATTTCAATTGAACGAGTTGAAGAACAAGCAAAAGAATATGGACATAGCTTCGAGAGAGAACTTGCATACATGGTAGTACATTCATTTTATCATTTACTAGGATATGACCACATGACAGAAGAAGACAAAAAGGAAATGAGAGAAAAAGAAGAAAACGTTTTAGGAATTTTAGGAATAAGGAGAGTTTAAAATGAAAAATCAAAATGGAAAAGCAATAGTCATAGTTATACTATTATTAGTAGTAATAGCAGCAGCAATAGTTTTAGCATATAAAATCAATAAAACAGGAGAAGACAAAGCAGTAGTTGGTGAAGGAGAAAAAGTTACTCAAGAACCAGTAGAAGTTAAAAAATTAAAAATCGTTGATGAGGATTCAAAATCAAGACCATATGCAGTAATGATAAATAATAATCATGATGCATGGCCACAATGTGGTTTACAAGACGCATATCTTGTATATGAGATAATTTCAGAAGGCGGCATAACAAGAATGATGGCTTTATTTAAAGATAAAGACACAGCAAAAATTGGATCAATCAGAAGTTCCAGACATTACTTCATAGATTATGCAGAAGAAAATGATGCAATATATGTACACTGGGGAGCAAGCCCACAAGCATATAAAAGACTATCATCAATAGATAGCATGGACGGAATTGCATTAGAAAACATTGTATTTTTCAGAGACAAAACACTAGATAGAGATTACGAGCATACAGGATTTACAAGTATGGCAAATGTAAAAAAATATGCAGAAGAACAAGGATATACAAGAGATACAAACAAAGACTTACTATTAAACTATAGTGTAGACGAAATAGATATGTCTAAGCTAGAAGGAGCAAAGCCAGCAACATCAATAGATTTAAAATATTCATATTATCATACAACAAGCTATGAATATGATGAAGAAAACAAAGTATATAAAAGAAGTATGAGCAATAAACCAAATGTAGACTTAGTTACAGGAGAACAATATACTGCAAAAAATATAATAATATATGAAGTTGAAAATTATACATTAAATGATGGTTCTGGAAAAGGAAGACAAGAATTAGAAAATATAGGAAGCGGAACAGGTTACCTAGTAAGTGATGGATACTCAGTTCCAATTACTTGGGAAAAAACAACACATAGTGGTCAAACAGTATATAAATATATGAATGGAGAAGAAATAAAAGTAAATGATGGAAGTACATATATACAAATTTGCCCAACAAGTGGAAAAATTACAATTGAAGGCCCAACTGTAGAAGAACCAACAGTAGAAGAGTCAGCAGAATAAGTGCAAAAATAGAAGGAGAAAATTACATGTCAAATTTTAAATCAGGATTTGTATCTATAATAGGAAGGACCAATGTAGGCAAATCAACATTAATAAATAGCTTAGCACATGAAAAAATTGCAATAACTGCAAATAAAAGCCAAACAACTAGAACAGCAATAAGAGCAATAATAAATAGAGAGAATTCACAAATAATATTTATAGATACACCTGGTGTGCACAAACCAAAAACTAAACTTGGAAACACAATGCTAGAAACAGTTTGGCAAACCGTTCCAAATTCAGATGTAACACTATTTGTTATAGATGCAACTCAAAACAAAATAGGAACAGGGGATAGAATAATCTTAGATAAGATTAAAGAATTAAAAGAAAAAACAATTTTGGTTATAAACAAAATTGACCTTGTAGAAAAGGAAAAATTATTAAAAATAATTGAAATGTATAAAAACGAATATAATTTTGAAGCAATAATACCAGTTAGCAGTTTAGAAAATGAAAACACAGAAGTAATTCTAGAAGAAATAGAAAAAATACTTCCAGAAGGACCAATGTACTATGATGTAGACGAATATACAGACCAAACAGAAAGACAAATTGCTGAAGAAATTATAAGGGAAAAAGCATTAAAGCTTTTAGATGAAGAAGTGCCACATGGAATATATGTAGAAACACAAAAAATGAAACACAGAAAAACAGCTAAAAATGAGGATATATACGATATAGAAGCCATTATATATACAATAAGAGAATCGCATAAAGGAATAATAATTGGAAAAAATGGAAGTATGCTAAAGAAAATTGGAATGTATGCAAGGCAAGATATGGAAAAAAGCTTTGGAACAAAAGTAAACCTAAAAATATGGGTAAAAGTAAAAGAAAATTGGCAAGATAGCAATAGTATAGTTAGCAAATTTAAACTAAAATAACAGTATAAAAATCTTTTAATTACAAAAAATATTTTTAAGTAAATAACAAAGGAGGGCAAGTATAAGATGATAACACAAATTGCTTGGAATACATTTAAAAACACAGGGAATATAGACACATTTTTAGAGTTTAAGCAAGTGCAAGATATAGAAAAAATAATAAAGGTGAAGGAATATGAGAACTGTCAAAACAAAGGGAATAATAATTGCTGAAAAAGTTATGTCTGATTTTGACAAAATGCTTACAATTTTAACACCCAATATGGGAAAAATAGAGTGCGTTGCAAAAGGTAGTAGAAGGCCCAAAAGCCTTCTAATGGCAGGCACTCAATTTTTGTGCTTTGGGGACTATATGCTATACAAAGGTGGAGAAAACTATAGCATGAATTCATGCGAGACAATAGAGCTATTCTATAATATTCGAACAGACTTAGATAAATTAAAAGAGGCAGTATATATAACAAAAATAATAAATGATGTAACAACAGAAAATCAAAATAATTATAAGATACTTCAACTATATTTAAATACATTGTATGTAATATCAAATACAGATAAAGACCTAGAATTTGTAACTTCAATATTTAGGCTAAGGCTTTTATCTATAATAGGTTATAGGCCAGAAATTGAGGAATGTAAAACTTGCAAAGAAAAAGAAAATCTTACAAAATTTAGTATAAGAGATAATGGGTTTAAATGCACGGCATGTGGTAAACAGGATAAAGGTGCAATAGATATGAGCGAAACAACAAAAGACGCAATAAGGTATATAATATTATCAGATGCAAAGAAGATATACTCATTCCAAGTACCAAAAGAATCAATAGAAGAACTAAAAATAATATCAAAATTATATTTAACAGAAAAACTAGAAAAAGAGTATAAGATGTAAGCTTAGAGAAAATTAAACAAAATTAATTGACAAGAAAAATAAAATAATATATACTGGTAGTGTAAAATTTAAAAAAACAGAGGAGGAATTTTGAAAATGAAAAAAGAAAAAGGCATAACACTAATAGCATTAATAATAACAATAATAATTTTGCTGATATTAGTAGGAGTAAGTGTTAATTTACTAATTAAAGGAGATTTATTTGGTAGTGCCGAGAAAGCTGTAAAAGGTACAAATGCAAAGGTTGAAGAACAGCAAAGTAGAGTTGATGACTTAATGGGAAAACTAAATGATGTAGAAAATAAAAATTCTGGAAATACAATACAGGAAGTTCATAACTGGATAAGAACAGGAGATAACCTAACATGCAAACATTGTAATGTAACATTAACAATAGGGCAAGTATTAAATTATAAAGATAATGGTAAAGGAACATCAAATATAAGTGCAGAAAAGGCTTCAGGCTATACAGGAGAAGAAACTGTAGGAATATTAAATAACGGAATAAAACTAGCATCTTTAAATTCAAATACAAATTTGAAAATTGCTGGTCAAGGTGGTTTTAACGGACCAGAAACAACCCAAACAATAAGCAAAGATAGTAACACAAAATGGGTAGTATTAGGAGCAGAAGATAGAAATAACAATGGAACAAATGAAACATTGTTAATAACAACAAAAACACCAACAATAGGAACAATAACTTTATATGGAGCAGCAGGATACAATAATTGCATAGAAGAAATAAATAGAATGTGTAAAGAACTGTATGGAGAAGAAGCAAGAGGAATGACAATAGAAGATGTAAATAATTGTTTACAATATACACCACCAGCAGGAATGTGTGTAAAAAATAGTGATGATAATTATACATGTTACAATGTACCTAAAGGAACAAAAATTTCAGAACTAGGAACAAATTATGGGGATGTATGGACAGATATACAAAATAATGCTTCAAAAGATGAAAGTGGTACAAAAATTTATTATACGCCAGAAAAAATAAATGGAACAACAAATGCTAGTGAACTGGGAAATATTGAAATAAATGGTTATGAGTATGGTTTATCAAGTGATGGAACATATTTAATAAATCTTGCAAACCAAACAGATACAAGTAACACAATAACAACAGTAACAAAAAATGTAATATTTGGGACATCAACCGATTATTCTTACTGGCTGGCTTCCCGTGGGGTCGCTGCAATTTCTAGTTGTGCTCGCTTTGGCCCAGGGGGTGTGTATGAAGGCAGTGCAGGCTCTGCCGGCGCCTTGTTCGACTCGGATGGCAGTTCGCGCAGCCGTAAGCCCTCTCTTCGTGCCGTAGTTTCTCTAAGGTCTGATATCCCAGCGGTTGTAGAATAGCAACGGCCTAAACTTTACAAAAGTTACATAATGTGGTAAAATATATATTGGAATAGCTTTTTGCTTATTTCTAAATAAAACGTTCAAAGGAGACATGCAACAATGAATGATTTCATGAGCCGTGCAGAGAATATTCGCAGACGGGAAATGGAGGCAGCAAAAAGAGGCCAGTGGAGTTTAAAGACCAAGCTTTACAAGTCAGAGATCAAGAAATTTTCGAAACAGGATGGTGTAACAATCACCGTGATGGCTGCTACACATAACGGAAAGTTATTTGAAGCTGAAATTTCCTGGCAAGATGCTTTAAAGTTTGGAGTTCTTTTGGATACCCAGGTTGCCTACATAAAGCATGAGACAAAAGAAGTTCCTTCCTGCGGTACATATGCCGAACGGCTGGCCATTGAAACATGGCGTGCAATCGACGAAACCTAAGAACAGCCCCCTATCTACTGAATAGTAGGTGGGGGTTTTTATTTTATATATTGACAAAATTAATTAATATTGATAAAATACTTAAGGAAGGTAAATTATGAAAGATATAGTAGTTTTAGGAATTGAATCAAGCTGTGATGAAACATCAGCAGCAGTTGTAGTAAATGGAAGAAAAGTATTATCAAATGTAATAAATTCACAAATAGATATACATACTCTTTATGGAGGAGTAGTTCCAGAAATAGCATCAAGATGCCATGTTGAAGTTATTAATCAAGTGGTAAAAGAGGCTTTGAAACAAGCTAATATGGGAATTGATGATATAGATGTTATATGTTGTACCTATGGACCAGGTTTAGTTGGAGCTTTACTTGTAGGTGTATCATATGCAAAAGGTTTAGCATATGCAGCTAATAAGCCACTTGTTGGTGTAAACCATATAGCAGGACATATAGCAGCAAATTATATTACATACCCAGAGCTTGAACCACCTTTTTTATGTTTAATTATTTCAGGTGGTCATACGCATTTAGTAAAAATAAATGACTATACAGATTACGAAATTATTGGTAGAACTAAGGATGACGCTATAGGAGAAAGTTATGATAAGGTTGCAAGGGTAATTGGGTTAGGCTATCCAGGAGGACCTAAAATAGATAAATTAGCATATGAAGGAGAAGCTAATATAAAATTACCAAAATCTAAAATAGAAGGCTTAAATTTTAGTTTTAGTGGAATTAAAACAGCAGTAATCAATTTACACCACAAAGAACCAGATATTAATAAAGCAGATTTATGTGCAAGCTTTGAGAAAACAACAACAGAAATGCTAATAGATAATGTAAAAAAAGCTATAGATGAAACTGGCATAAAAAAGGTAGTACTTGCACGGTGGAGTATCAGCAAATTCATATATAAGAAGAAAATTCCAAGAGCTAGGAGAAGAAGAATATATAAAAATATTTTATCCGGAACTTAAACTTTGCACAGATAATGCAGCAATGATAGCAGCAGCAGGGTACTATGATTACAAACAAGGTAAAATATCCAAATTAGATTTAAATGCAGTACCAAATTTAAAATTAGGAGGTTAGCATGGCAATTTATACGATTTCAGATTTACACTTGTCCCTTGGTATAGATAAGCCAATGGATATATTTGGAGTAAACTGGGAAAATCATGAAAAAAAGATAAGAAAAAATTGGATAGAAAAAGTAAAAGAAGAAGACTTGGTATTACTACCAGGAGACTTTTCTTGGGCCATGTACATAAACGAAGCAAAAGCGGACTTTGAATATTTAAACGAGCTTCCAGGAACAAAATTACTGCTAAAGGGAAATCATGATTACTGGTGGGAATCATTAAAAAAAATGAGAGAATTTTTGCAAGAAAACAATTTCAAGAACATAGACTTTATATATAACAATAGCTTTTTATGGGAAGATAAAATAATTGCAGGAACAAGAGGTTGGTCAGAACAAGAGGAAAATGCAGAAAAAATAATACGTAGAGAAAACTTAAGACTTGAATTATCTTTAAAAGATGGAGTGCAAAAATATGGGGAAGATAAGGAAATAATAGTATGCATGCATTATCCACCATTTAACGGCTATGAGGAACTTGATATGAATTTTATAAAAACAATGAAAAAGTATAATGTGAAAACCTGCATATATGGTCATATACATGGAGAAGCAGGTAAAGATGCAAAACAAGGAAAAATAGATGGCATAGAATTTATAATGGCAAGTTCAGACCAAATTAATTTTGACTTAATAAAAATATGTTAGGAGACAAACTATGAAAATTTTAATAATAGGCGACATCGTTGGAAATAGCGGAGTAAAAAAAGTAAAGGAAGTAATTCCAAACTATGTAAATCAAAATAAAATTGATTTTGTTATTGCTAATGGAGAAAACTCAGCAGATGGAATGGGCATAACTTTAAAGATATATGAAGATTTAAAAAAATCTAAAGTAGATGTAGTAACAATGGGAAACCACACTTGGGGTAAAAAGGAAATTTTTAACTTTATAGAAGATGAAAGTCTTGTAAGACCTGCCAATTATCCAGCTGGAGTACCAGGTGCAGGATATAGAATAAAAGAAGTAAATGGCAAAAAAATTGCGGTAGTTAACTTGATAGGTAGAGTTGATATTGCAGTTTTAAGCGAAAACCCATTTTTAAAAGCAGATGAAATTATAAAAGAAATAAAAGACAAAGTAGATATAATAATAGTAGATTTCCATGCTGAGGCAACAGCCGAAAAAATAGCTATGGGATATTATTTAGATGGGAGAGTTACATGCGTGTTTGGAACACATACACATGTGCAAACTGCAGATGAGCAAATATTAGAAAATGGAACAGGGTATATTACAGATATAGGAATGACAGGACCAAAAAAATCTGTAATAGGTATGGATCCATCAGCTTCAATAAAAAGATTTGTAACAACACTTCCAGAAAGATACAAAGTAAGTGATGATAAAAATGTAATTCTTACAGGGTGCATTTTAGAAATAAATGACGAAAGTTGTCGAATAGAGAAAATAAATAGAATAAAATTGTAGAAAAGGCAGAAAATAGTGTATTTCACGCGATGAAAACTTCCAGAAATTTCCAAAAATGTATAGACAAAACACTAAAAATATAATATAAATATATCGTAACAAATGAAATAAAAAATAACGTTACAAAAAAATATTTTTAGGAGGAAAAATAATGGAGATTTTAAAAATTTCATCAAAATCAAACCCAAATTCAGTAGCAGGAGCAATTGCAGGACTAGTAAAGGAAAGTAACAAGGCAGAAATGCAAGCAATAGGTGCAGGAGCTTTAAATCAGGCGGTAAAGGCAGTAGCAATAGCAAGAGGATTTGTAGCACCAGCAGGCGTAGATTTAGTATGCATACCAGCCTTTGCAGAAGTAGAGGTTGAAGGCGAAAATAGAACAGGAATGAAACTCATAATTGAGTCTAGAAAATAAATGATAAAAATAGAGACGGAGAATTTTGGCAGAAACATGTTTTTATGTTCAAAATTCTCCGTCTTTATTAGTTTAGCAAAAGAGAGGAACATATTATGAGTTTAAAATATATAAAAAGAATATTTATATGTATAATTCTGGTGCTTATTTTATCAAGTATATATATAGTGTACATTAAAGGCAATAAAGCACAAAATGGTGTACAAGCACAAACAAGGGAAACTAAAATATCAAATGAGATAAATATTGGAATAACCGAGTTTGATACAATTAACCCAATATTAACAAAAAGCATAGAAATTCAGGAAATAGATAAATTAATATATGAACCTTTAATAGATTTAAATTTAGACTTCAGCACAAAACCAGCAATTGCAGAAGAATGGTCTAAGCTAGATGAACTAACATATTTAATTAAGCTAAGCGAGACTAAAACGTGGCAAAATGGAGAAAAAATAACAGTAGAAGATATAGAGCAAACAGTAAAAACAATAAAAGAAACAGATTCAATATATAAGGAAAACATAAAACAAATAGAGAAAATAGAGAAAATAAATGAGAGTACATTTAAAATACACCTGAGTGAAAAGGTGGATTTTTTTGAGTATATGCTATGTTTCCCTATCATTAAAGAAAATACAGAAACGCCAATGGGAACAGGAAAATATCAGGTGGTACATCAAGATCCACAAAATATAATTTTAAAGGGAGAAAAACAGACATTAAATATAAAAATATACAAAACAGTAGCAGAGCTATATAATGCATTTATAAGAGAAAAGGTAGATTTAATAATAACGCAAAATACAAATTATGAGAAATATATAGGAACAATAGGCTTTGATGAAACAACCATAACTGGCAGAGAATTTTATTATATATCATGTGAAAATATAAAAGATATAGAAACAAGAAAAACCATAGAACAGGCAATAAATAAGGAAAAATTAGTATATGATTTATATAACAACAAATACAAAGTAGCATCATTTCCATTAGAATATGGAAGTTATTTAAATTACAAAAAAGAAACAAATGCAGAAGGAACAAAACCAAAAAAGAAAACTCTAACATTATCTATAAACAAAGAAGATTTAGAAATTGCAAAAGCAATACAAGAACAATTAAAAGAAAATGAAATTACAGTTAATATACAAAATTATAAAAATCCAAAAGCAGATTTAATTCTAAAAAAAGAAACCGTACCAATAACCCCAGAAATAAGTAGATATTTTGAAGATGAAGAAACAAAAAGCAAGATAGATAAGATTGTAAAGATAGAAAATAAAGAAGTTTTAAAACAAGAATATGAAAATATCATAAAAGAATATTACGAAACAAAACCCTTCATAAGCCTGTATTTTAGCACATATATTATACTTCATACGAGAAATTTAAAAGGCGATTTTACAGGAAATTGGTATAACTTTTTTTATAATATAGATACATGGTATAAGGTAATATGAAATTCTACAAAATTATCCAAAAAACTCTTTACAAAATTCAAATTAATATATATAATATCCATAGCAATTTTTTTAAAAATAGGGGATGTATTAGTTGTGGGAGATATTAATGTTTTTACAGGACCAATGAAATGCGGTAAAACACAAAAGATTTTAGATGAAGCACAAAGGCAACAAATAGCAGGGAAAGATGTTAAGGTTTTTAAACCAAAACTTGATGATAGATTTTCAACACAAGAGGTTGTTAGTAGAAAAGGCTATAAACTAGGAGCTATTGAGATTAATGACGTTGATGAAATCAAAAAATATGATGCAGATGTTTATGTAATTGATGAATTTCAGTTCTTAAATGGAGATGTAGCAGGTATTAATGAATTAGCCAAAAACGGTAAAAAATTCTTTATATCAGGCCTTAACTTAACATCAGAAAGAAAACCTTTTGGAAAAATGGGAGACCTACTTTGTATGGCAGACAATGTTCAAATGCTCACAGCTGTATGTGAAAACTGCCACAGTGATAATGCAATATATACCTATTTTAAAGGTGGAAACAAAACAGGAGATGTACTTGTTGGAGATAACTGCTATATGCCACTTTGTAGAAAATGTTATGAGAAGTTGATAAATGAGAATAAATAAAAAGCCAGCCAAAGGCTTTTTATTTTTGTAAAATTTATACTAATTTATGGCATTTATTCAAACTTTGTGATATACTTTTAAACGAGGTAATAATATGTTAATTGATAAATATATTGAATCAAAAATAAAAGTATATGCATTTGTAGGACCATCAGGAACTGGAAAGAGTTACAGGGCGCAGATGGTGGCAAGTGAGTATAATATAAGATATATAATAGATGATGGACTTTTGATTAAAGATAATGAGGTTATTGCTGGGGTTTCAGCTAAAAAAGCCCCAACTAAGATTGAAACAGTAAAGGGAGCTTTGTTTTTAAACCAAGAAAAGGCTGAAGAAATTAAAAAGGCTTTTAGAAAGTATAAACCTGAAAGCTTACTTATCTTAGGAACTTCAGATGGTATGATAGAAAAAATTAGAACTAACTTAGAACTTCCAGAACTTGAAAAAACAATATACATAACAGATGTTGCAACAGAGCAAGAGATGGAAGAAGCAAAAAGAATGAGAATGGTTGAAGGAAAACATGTTATTCCAGTTCCAACATTTGAAATTAAAAAAGATTTTTCAGGATATATTTTAGATCCTTTGCAAATTTTCAAATCAAAAGGAAAAGATGCAAAACCATATATTTCAGAGAAATCTATAATAAGGCCAACCTTTAGTTATTTAGGAAATTACACAATATCAGATGGCGTACTTAAAGATATAATAGCACATCTAGCAGCAAGTGTAGATGCAATATATAAAATTAACAGAACCAGGATTGAAAAAACACAAACAGGTGTAAAAATATATATAGAAATCATACTAGTGTATGGGTTTAACATTGTATCATCATTGCAAAGTTTCAAGAAAAAATGTATAAAAGAAATTGAAAACTTAACAGCAATGAACGTAGATGAAGTGCAAATACTTGCAAAAGGAATATGCAAACCAGGAGAGGAAGAAGAATAATGGGATTTGTAGTAGGAATAGATGGAACAGCAGGCAGTGGAAAAGGAACAGTAACAAAAAATATATCAAATAAACTTGGACTAATAAATGTAGATACAGGAAGCACATATAGATGTGTAGCACTAGCAGCTCTAAGAGCAAATGCTATTAAAGACGATATTATTGATGAAAAAAAGATAATAGAGCTTTTAGATAACATTTCAATAGAAATAGAGAATACACCACTTGGAGATAAAATATATTTAAATGGGGAAGATGTAACTACAAAGATAAGAGAAAAAGATGTAACAAAAGTAGTATCTCCAGTATCTTCAATAAAAGAGGTACGATTCAAAATGGTTGACCTTCAAAGGAAGCTAGCAGAAGGCAAAGATGTAATAATGGAAGGCAGAGACATTTGCACATATGTATTTCCAAATGCAGATGTAAAAATCTACTTAGATGCATCTGAAGAAGAAAGAGCAAGAAGAAGATTACTAGAAATGCAAGAAAAAGGTATAGACATAACTTATGAAGAGGTTTTAGATAATATTAGAAAAAGAGATTATAACGATAAACACAAAGAAATAGGAGCATTAAAGCTTGCTCCAGATAGCATAGTTATAGATACAACAAATATGACAATAGAAGAAGTTGAAGAAAAAGTTATTCAAATTATAGAGGAAAAGAGAAAGTAATATGAGAGTAATTATAAAATTCATCTTTAAAATATTTGCAATAATACTATACAGACCTAAAATTGTTGGAAAAGAAAACCTACCAAAGGATGGTGGTGCTTTACTTTGCCCAAACCACGTAGGTAATTTAGATGCAGCAGTTATTGTTGCAATGTTTAAAAGAAAAGTAAATGTACTTGCAAAAGAAGAACTTTTCAAAAATGGCTTTTTATGCTGGATTGCCGATTTATTTGGAATATATCCAGTAAAAAGAGGCAAAGCAGATATACAGGCAATTAAAATATCACTAACATTACTTAAAAGAAATGAGCTATTACTAATGTTCCCAGAAGGAACTAGAAATGGAATGGCAAAAGGAATAAAACCTAAAAATGGCGCAGTGTTAATTGCTGCAACAGCAGGCAAGCCAATAATTCCAATAGGAATACAAGGAAGCTTTAAACCATTTACAAAAGTAATTGTAAACATAGGTAAGCCAATAGACTATTCAAAACTTAAAGAAGAAGTAAAAGATAAGGAACAAGCAAGTGAGCTTACAAAAGACCTTATGAAGGAAATAGTTCATTTAAGAGACCAAAACGTAAAACAATTAAAGAAAAATCAAACTAAAAATTTAACATAAAAAAGGTGGAAACAATGGAAATAGATAAAATGAAAGCAATAATAGAAGCAATATTATTTGCATCAGGTAGACCTGTTGAAATAAAAGAATTAATTTCAGCATTAGAATTACCAGAAGAAGATATTATTCAAATAATAGAAAGCATGAAAGCAGATTTTCAAGAAGCAAATAGGGGCATAGAAATTATTAAAGTAGAAAGTGGATATACTCTATGTAGTAAAAAAGAGTATTATGACTATATTTATCCATTATTTGACAATAGAGCAAAACCCAACATTTCAAATGCTGCAATGGAAACACTTGCAATAATTGCATATAACCCTAAAATAACGAGAGCTGAGATAGAAAGCATAAGGGGAGTAAATTCAGATGCAACAATATATAAATTATTAGAATATAATCTAATAGAAGATGCAGGAAAATCAGATTTACCAGGGAAACCAACAGTATATCAAACAACAGAAGAATTTTTAAAAACATTTGGAATATCAAATTTGGACGAATTACCAGAACTTCCAAGGTATAGATTAGATGAAAACGAACAGATTGTAATTGACGATATAATTGATAAAAACAAAGAAAATCAAGAAGAATAACTAAAATTACAATATACTTCGATAGAGAATTACAAAAAATTTAAGAAATTTTGAAAAAAGTATTGACAGAATTCAAAAAAGATAGTATACTTATTTTCGTCGAAGAAATGGGCGCATAGCTCAGCTGGTAGAGCATCTGCCTTACAAGCAGGAGGTCATAGGTTCGAGCCCTATTGCGCCCACCATTTTTTGGCCCGGTAGTTCAGTTGGTTAGAACGCTAGCCTGTCACGCTAGAGGTCGACGGTTCGAGCCCGTTCCGGGTCGCCATTTTTTTATAAAACATATTTTGGCTCGATAGCTCAGTTGGTAGAGCAGGGGACTGAAAATCCCCGTGTCAGTGGTTCGATTCCACTTCGAGCCACCAGAAAGCACAGCTTTTGCTGTGCTAATTTTTTTGAAAATGTGGAATCGAAAAGGAGGTTGCCAAGTTTCGAGCTGGACTGGAGCCAGCCGAAACGCAGGCAAAAATAGTCCGGTGGACTATTTTTCCGACGCGGCTTGACGTATTCCACTTCGAGCCACCAGAAAGCACAGCTTTTGCTGTGCTAATTTTTTTGAAAATGTGGAATCGAAAAGGAGGTTGCCAAGTTTCGAGCTGGACTGGAGCCAGCCGAAACGCAGGCAAAAATAGTCCGGTGGACTATTTTTCCGACGCGGCTTGACGTATTCCACTTCGAGCCACCAAGGGAAAGAATAGCTTTAGCTATTCTTTTCTTTATAGATGAAGAGTATAAGAAATTATAATGATACATAATAAAAAACTTAAATAAGCATTTTCAGCCCTAAATATTGACAAAATGCCCTATTTTGTAGTATTATTTAATATAGTTTAAAAATGATTGAGAGTGATAATAATGAGATTAAGCAAAGATTTTTTCTATACAATAAAAGAAAACATTGCGGATGAAGATTCAACAAGTGGAAAACTTTTAGTAAAAAGTGGAATGATTAAAAAAGTAGGAAATGGAATTTATGCAAAAATGCCTTTAGGTGAAAGAGTTGCAAAAAAAGTTTCAGACATTGTGCGTAAGAATATGAACGAAGCAGGGGCAAGTGAACTAAGAATGCCATCATTACTACCTATGGACGTATTTGAAAAAACAGGTAGAAAAAATGCTTTTGGACCTAGTATGTTCAAATTAAATGATAGATATAATAGAGAATATGCATTGGGACCAACACATGAAGAACTATTTGCAATAGCAGCAATGAATAAAGTTAAATCATATAGGGATTTACATTTTACAACATATCAAATAGGACCCAAATTTAGAGACGAAGTTAGACCTCGTTTAGGTTTGATTAGAACAAGGGAATTTACAATGAAAGATGCATACAGCTTTGATAAAGACCTAGAAGGTTTAGATGAATCTTATAAAAAAATGTTTGATGCATACCATAAAATTTTTAAAGAAATTGGTTTAGATTACACAGTAGTAAGAGCAGATACCGGTGTTATGGGCGGACTATTATCAGAGGAATTCCAAGCAGTAACAAACATTGGAGAAGACATACTTGTAATGTGTGATAAGTGTGATTTTTCATCAAACTTAGAAATAAGCCCAAATGCTACAATAACAGAAAATAATGAAGAGGAAAAAGAACTACAATTAGTTGAAACATTAAACAAACACACAATAGAAGAAGTATGCGAATATTTAAACTTAGATATTAAGAATACAGTTAAAGCAATGCTAATGAACGTAGATAATGAACTAGTAATTCTATTCATCAGAGGAGATAGAGAACTTAATGAAACAAAAGTACTTAAACTATTAGGTGCAAGTGAAATTGGTTTTGCAAACGATGAACTAATTGCAACATCAAATGCAGTACCAGGCTATACAGGACCTATAGGTTTAAATGCTAAAATAATAGTAGATAATGAAGTATTAAATATGAAAAATTTCTGTTGTGGAGCAAACAAAGAAAATTACCATTACATAAATGCAAATGTTAAAGACTTCAAATATGATATAGTTGGAGATATTGTAAATGTTAAAGAGGGAGATACTTGTCCAAAATGTGGTGGAAAGCTATATTTCAAAAAAGGAATTGAAGTTGGAAACACATTTAAACTTGGAACAAAATATTCAGAAAGTTTAGGCTTAACATATTTAGATAGCAACAATAAATCATATCCAGTAGTTATGGGATCTTATGGAATTGGAATTGAAAGAATTATTTCAGCAGTAGTAGAGCAAAACAACGACGAAAAAGGAATTATTTGGCCAATGAATATTGCACCTTATAAAGTTACAATAGTTGTTATAAATCCAAAAGACGAAGAACAAATGAAAGTAGGAGAAAATCTATATAATGAATTAAATGAACTAGAAATTGATACAATGCTAGATGATAGAGCAGAAAGACCAGGTGTAAAATTCAATGATATGGATTTAATAGGAATTCCAGTAAGAATAACAATTGGAAAGAAAATTAACGATGGAATGTTAGAAATAAAAATGAGAAACGAAGAAAATGCAACAGAATGTAAATTAGAAGATACAATAGAAAAAGTAAAAGAAATTGTATCAAAATAGAATAAAAGCTCTCACTAATAGTTATAGTGAGGGCTTTTGTATTGCCTAAAATTTGTAAAACTCTCTTGAAAATGGTATAATATATCTATAGAGTTTAAAGAGATTACACATAAGAGAAGGGGGAGTTTATATGGAGAAAGATAAGAAATATATTCTAAAAGGTATTTTATTTGCTGTACTAGTTGTTATACTAATTTTTGCGATAATGATGATAAAAAATTTTATAATTCTTAGAAAATTAACAGACTTATCAAAAGATTTTAAAGAAAGCAAAAATTTCATAGCTAAGAGATATGATATGCAAGGAAAAAACTTGAGTATAGCAAAAACATATTCTAAAGATGGTAAAACACTTACCTATTTAAATACAATTATAGAAGATTCAGAAAAACAAAGAAAGGTTACAGCATATAAAGATGAAACAAATAACATGATGATTATTGCGGAAGATGAAAAAAAGATATTATTAACAGGTGAGCATGTTATAATACCAGCATTATCAGTAAGAGATGTAACTGAATACTACAATGATAATGTATGTTCAATAATGATACTTGCAGTTGCTAAAATAAAAACAGAAAAATGTAATGATACAGACTGTTATATGGTAGAACTTGCAGATGATATGAAAATCTGGTACAGCAAAGAAACAGGGTTAATAGTTAGAGAAATAAATGGTTCATATGTATATAATTATTACTATGAATTTGATAAAGTACAAGAAAGTGATATACAAAAACCAGATACAACTGGTTGCATAATTCCAGAGTAAAAAATAAAAAACGGTAGGCATAAAAGCCTACCGATTTATTTACATTAATTTTTCTAATTCCTTTATCTTATCTCGTAGTTCAGCTGCTTTTTCAAATTCCATATTAGCAGCGCATTTAAGCATTTCATCTGTTAAATTGTTAATAATAGTTTCAACAGATTCATCTTTATTAATTTTATATTCTGTACTTACATCCTCTAAAATAGTTGCCTTAATTGCTTCACGAATTCCTTTATTAATAGTTTTTGGAGTAATACCATGCTCAGTGTTATATGCAATTTGAATTTCACGACGTCTGTTTGTCTCAGAAATTGCCTTTTCCATACTGTCTGTAAGTTCATCTGCGTACATAATAACAGTACCATTAACATTTCTGGCAGCTCTACCTATTGTTTGAATAAGTGACCTTTCAGAACGTAAGAAACCTTCTTTATCGCTATCTAATATTGCAACTAAAGAAACTTCAGGAATATCAAGCCCTTCTCTTAGAAGGTTTATACCAACTAAAACATCATATTCTCCAAGCCTTAAGTTACGTATAATTTCCATTCTTTCTAGTGCCTTTATATCAGAGTGCATATAATTTACCTTTATATCAAGACTTTTTAGATATGCAGTTAAATCTTCTGCCATTTTCTTTGTAAGAGTAGTTACTAAAACTCTTTCATGGTTTTCAACACGAGTTCTAATTTCACCAATTAAATCGTCTACTTGGTTTGTAGCAGGTTTTACAATAATTTTAGGATCTAACAGTCCTGTTGGACGTATAATTTGTTCAACAGTTTGCTCTGAATGTTCTTTTTCATAATCAGCAGGTGTTGCACTAACAAATATACATTGATTAATTCTTTCCTCAAATTCATTAAATTTTAAAGGTCTATTATCATAAGCTGAAGGAAGTCTGAATCCATAGTTGACTAGCGAATCTTTTCTTGCTTTATCCCCATTATACATTGCTCGAACTTGTGGTATTGTTGCATGAGATTCATCAATAAGCAATAAAAAGTCCTTTGGGAAATAATCAAAAAGAGTATATGGGGCAGAGCCAGGTTTTCTACCACTAATGTGTCTTGAATAGTTTTCAATTCCTTGGCAGAAACCTGTTTCAACAAGCATTTCTATATCAAAGTTGGTTCTTTCCTCAATTCTTTGGGCTTCAATTAATTTGTTTTGGCTTTTAAAATACTTAATCCTTTCTTCAAGTTCAGCTTCAATTGTTGAAATTGCACCTTTTAGCTTGCTTTCAGATGTTGCATAATGTGAGTTTGGACCAATAAGCACATGGCTTCTTGTACCAAGAGATTTGCCAGTAAGTGGGTTGATTTCTGAAATTTTTTCAATTTCATCTCCCCAAAACTCAAGCCTCATAGCGCTTTCACCAGTATTAGAAGGATATATTTCTAAAATATCTCCTTTTGCTCTAAAAGTTCCTCTTTTAAAATCTATTTCATTACGAGTATATTGCATCTCGACTAATTTTTTCATAACATCATTTCTAGACTTTTCCATACCAGGTCTTAAAGACATCATTAATTCTTGATAATCATCAGGGTCACCTAAACCATAAATGCAAGAAACAGAAGCTACAATAATAACGTCTTTCCTTTCAAACAAAGAAAGAGTAGCAGAATGACGTAATTTATCTATTTCATCATTAATAGAAGCATCTTTCTCAATGTATGTATCAGACTGTGGAATATAGCTTTCTGGTTGGTAATAATCGTAATATGAAACGAAGTATTCAACAGCATTATTAGGAAAAAATTCCTTAAACTCAGAATATAGCTGACCTGCAAGAGTTTTGTTATGTGCTAAAATTAGAGTAGGTTTTTGAACTTTTTGAATAATATTAGCCATAGTAAAAGTCTTACCGTGAGCCAGTAACACCTAAAAGAGTTTGAAACTTTTTTCCATCCAAAATACCTTTACTCAATTTATCAATAGCCTGTGGCTGGTCGCCAGTAGGTTTGTAATCAGAAACTAAATTAAACATTTTCCCTCCTTAAAAACTTAAGCAACAATATTATACCACACAATACATCTGTTCGTAAATAGTTTTTAAGTAAATTGTGAGGATTTTAGTAGAAAAGATTGTGAAAATGAACCAGAAAGAATACTATACTACTGGGCAAATGCATATTCAAGACAAATTAAACGAGGAGATAGATTTGGAAAACTAGAAAAGACAATAAGTATAGAAATATTACATTTATATTACAAATTGCAAAGACATATTGCAATTTGTAATTTTTTGCTATAAAATACAAAGAAAAAGTAAAAGTAAAAAATAACAAAGGAGGAGAAAAAATGAACTTAGCAGTAGCTGTAAGCCTTGAGGCTGTGTATATACATTATGTTCACTAAAAGATAAAACAAGCATATTTACATATGCTTTATTAAACGTATATGCAAAAAAATAAATTTCAATAAGAAAGGGAGTTTTGAAATGAGAAAAAACAAAGGTATAACGTTAGTTGCGTTAATAATTACAATAATAATAATGCTAATTTTGGTAGCAGTAAGTGTAAATGTACTAATAAAAAGTAACTTAATAGGAATAGCAGAAAAAACAACAGGTAAGTATAAAACAGCATCAGAAGAAGAAGGAAAAGGAGAAGCAATAGAAATAGGAGGCAAGAAATATGCTTCAGTAGATGAATATTTAAAAGAAAAAGGAATGACAACTGAAGAAACACATAATTGGACAAGAATAGGGGATAATCTAGAATGCAAACATTGTAATGTAACTTTAACAATCGGGCAAGAGGTGAATTATATAGATAATGGAACAGGTACTTCAAGTATAAGTGCAGAAAAAGCAGGTGGATATACTGGTAATGGAGCAACAGGAAAACTAAGTAACAGCATAAAAATAGCCTCACTAAAAGGAATAAACTTTAGAATTGCAGCACCAGACATTCCAGCTCCATCTATACAACCTACAACAACACAAACAATAAATAAAGATAGTAATACAAAATGGGTTGTACTAGGTGTAGAGGATACCGATAATGATGGAAAAAACGAAACCCTATTAATAACAACAAAAACGCCAACAACGGGAGAAATAACATTATATGGAGCAGCTGGATATAATAATGGAATAGAAGAGCTAAATAGAATGTGTAAAGAAATATATGGTGATAATGCTAGAAGTATAACAATTGAAGATGTAAATAATTGTTTACAATACACACCAACAGGAGGAATGTATTGTGATATATCAGGAGAAATAAAGTCAATAAACAATTTTAATACAAAACTAAGCCAGTTACCAACTGAAGTATGGAATGCATTAAGTGGTGGCAACAACACTCCAGATGGACAAAGTTCAAATGAAAATTTTGGAAATGTTCTTGCTAATAGTTACTGGTATAAAGCATCAGAAAATGAAAATTTTACAGACAAAGAAAAGAGTGTAATATTTGGAACATCAAATAATAGTTATTGGTTAGCTATAAGAAGTACTTTTGCGAATGCTGCTTCACGCTTTGCTATGTTTGGACTTGGTGAAACAAATGGAAATAATACGGTTCAGTCTTATAGTCCTTTGTTTGATTCTTTGGGACGAGAATTTAGTATAGAAAACTCTCTTCGAGCCGTAGTTGCTATAAGGTCTGATATTCCAGAGGTTGTAGAATAAATTTAGGATAAGAAAAGAGTAAGAAAATTCAACTGTACGATATTTTCGTACAGTTGAATAAAGTCACAGAAAAGTTAGAAGCAATAAACAGTAGAGCAACTTAAAACAAAACTTTAGCTTAAACAAATAACAATTATTTGTTTAAGCTAAAGTTTTTTGTTATAATAATTCAAATTTGCACAAAAAATATATGAAAAGAAAAAAGTTGATTAATGTTGAATTTTATGATAAGATAATAAAGGTGAATAAAATGGTTAATATATTACTTTGCGGAAATGAAAAGGTTTTTGATGGGGCTTTAACACAGTTAATTTCTATGACAAATCGTACACAAGAAACTATAAGATGTTATATTTTCACAATGAATTTAACAAGAATGAAGCCAGAGTACAAAAGCATTTCAGATTCACAAGTAAAATTTTTAGAAAAAGTTATAAAAGAGAAAAATAGCGATAATGAAGTTATAAGAGTCGATGTAACAGATTTATACGAAAAGGAGTTTAAGAACTGTGCAAATGAGGGAGCATATTGCACACCATATACATTGCTAAGACTATTGGCAGATAAAATACCAAACATTCCAGATAAGCTATTGTACTTAGATATTGATATTATGATAGGTGGAGATATTAAACAGCTATATAATATAGATATAGAAGATTACGAATATGCAGCAGTAAAGGAAAAATATGGTTGTTGGGTAATTAGACCAGATTATATTAATGCAGGAATGCTTTTATTAAACATGAAGAAAATTAAAGAAACAGGCTTGCTTGTAAAAGCAAGAAAATTGATAAAAGAAAAGAAGATGCTTTTTGCAGACCAAGATGCAATTTTCTGGTCTACAACTAAAAAGAAACTTTTACCAAGAATTTATAATGAGCAATCAAGGTTTAATAAAAAAGATACTATCATTTGCCACTTTGCAAAAAGGCTTATGTTTTGGCCATATCCACATACAGAAAACTTTAAACAATGGAATTTACCAGAAGTTCACACAGTTTTAAAGTGCCATGCATTTGATAAAGATTTAGAAGAATATGTAAAATTAAAAAAGCAATACGAAGAAAATAGAAATGAGGAAGTTATATATGGATAATAAACAAGTAATACCAATATTTTTTGCAGTTGATGATGGATACATTCCATTTTTAGCTGTATCTATACAGTCACTTGCAGACCATGCATCAGATGAAAATCAATATGTTATAAAAATACTATACACTAATATTAGTGAAGAAAACCAAAAAAAAATTAGTAAATATGAAAGAGAAAATATAAGCATAGAATTTGTAGACTTGAACTATTATATAGAAAAAATAAAAGACAAGTTATATACAAGAGATTATTACTCAAAAACCACATATTTTAGGCTATTTATACCAAATCTTTACCCACAATACAATAAAGTATTATACTTAGATAGTGATATTACAATTTTATCAGACGTAGCAGATTTATACAATATAGATATTGGAGATAATTTAATCGCAGCCGCACCAGATGATGTAATTCAGACAATAGAAGTATTTCAAGACTATGTTGAAAAGGTTGTAGGAGTAGCAGATTATAGAAATTATTTTAATGCAGGAATTATAGTAATGAACTTAGATGAATTAAGAAAGTTTGATTTTCAAGAAAAATTCTTGTATTTATTAAGCACGGTTAAATTTTCAGTAGCTCAAGACCAAGACTACTTAAATAGACTTTGCAAAGGTAGAGTGAAATTATTTTCAAATACATGGAACAGAATGCCTATAGGTGGCGACGTTGTGGATAGAGATGATTTACATCTAATTCACTATAATTTGGCTTTCAAGCCATGGCATTTTGAAAACATACTATATAAAGAATATTTTTGGAAATGTGCTAAAAAAACAGAATACTTTGACCAAATTCTAAAAATACAAAGTGAATATACAGATGAAGATAAATTTAAAGACAGGGAAAGCGATAAAAAACTAAGAGAACTTGCACAGAAAGAATGTGACTGTGTAGGAGATGATAAAGCTGCATACAATTATAATGATACTAACATTCCTAAGGCAAAAGATAGGCTTGAAATATTAGATAAAATAAAGAGATTAGAAAGAGAAGGACGTTTTGATATAGATGTAGAAAACGACCCTCCAACAATAGTTTTAACTCCAGAAAATGTAGACTATTTAAACAAAAAAGAAACAAGCAAAATAAAAACAAAAGTTGCAAATACACTAGGAAAGAGATTTATAGACGAACTTCTTAAAAATAACAAATTAATTATAAAAGAAGTAAATAGAATTGAAAATTTAGACTCGGTAGAAACAGGTGCAATGATAACATGTAACCACTTTAACCCATTTGATTCATTTGCAATTGAAAAAACATTTAGAATGAGTAAGCAAGCTGAAAACAAAAAACTATATAAGGTAATAAGAGAAGGAAATTATACAAACTTCCCTGGGTTCTATGGCTTTTTATTTAGACACTGCGACACATTACCACTAAGCTCAAACAAGAGAACAATGATAGAATTCCTAAAAGCAGTAGATACACTACTAAAAAAAGGAGAATTTATCTTAATATACCCAGAACAAAGCATGTGGTGGAACTATAAAAAACCAAAGCCATTAAAAGATGGAGCTTTCAAAATGGCAGTAAAAAGCAATGTTCCAGTTGTGCCAATTTTCATTACAATGAAAGAAAGCGACATAATAGGAGAAGACCGGTTTCCCAGTTATGGAATACTATATAAACATTGAAAAACCAATCTACCCAGATGAAAATCTTTCAGATAAAGATAATATAGTAGCTATGAGAGAGAAAAACTCAGCAGTATGGAAACAAATTTATGAAGACTTTTATAAAATACCACTAGAATATACAACAATAAAACATGAACAACAAGAAGAGGAAAATAAGTAATGGAAAGAAAAGTAATATACTATAAAGATGAACTAAATGACGAATTTTCAGAGGCAAAGATTGTTCCAAGAAAGATAGATGGAAGCTATGTATATATCCATAAAAATCCTTTATGGAACATCGCCTCATACATATTACAAAATATATTAAGTATGCCAATAAAATTAATCTATGCAAAATGCAAATTGCGAATTAAATATATTGGAAAAGAGAAGTTTAAAAAGGCAAGGAAAACAGGATATTTTATATATGCAAATCATACACAAAGCTTTGCAGATACCTTCATTCCAAGCCTTGCAAACTATCCTAAAAGAAATTTCTTTATAGTAAACCCTGAAAATGTATCAATGAAATTTTTAAAACACACCGTAGAAATGTTAGGCGCATTGCCAATACCAAGCGATAAAAAAGGCATGGTACATTTTTTAGAGGCAATTAAAAATAAAATAAGCAAAAACAATTCTATAACAATATACCCAGAAGCACATATATGGCCATATTACACAAAAATAAGACCATTTATAGATGTATCTTTTAAATACCCTGTAAGCCTTGAAATTCCTGCTTTTTGCATTACAAATACATATGTGGCACGAGGCAAAAAAAAGGATAAAATAAAAATGGTAACATATGTAGATGGGCCATTTTTTCCAAATAAAAACTTAAAATTAAAAGATGCTCAAAAAGATTTAAGAGATAGAATATATAACACAATGGTAGAAAGAAGCAAAAACAGTAACATAGAATATATAAAATATGAAAAGGCTAAAGAATAGAGGAGGTTTTTTTATGGCAGTAATTATGGATGGCAAGGAAACAGCAAGGAAGATTAGAGAAAATTTAAAGGGAAAAGTTGACGATTTAAAAGCAAAAAACATATTCCCAAAACTTGCAGTTATTATGGTGGGAGATGATGGAGCCTCAAAAATATATGTAAGAAATAAAAGTAAAGCTTGTGAAGAAGTTGGGATAGAATACGAGGAGTTTTTACTAGGAGATGAAACTACACAAGAGGAACTATTAAAGTTAATAAATGAATTAAACAATAGAAAAGATATAAATGGAATATTATTACAAAGCCCAATACCAAAACACTTAGATATAAACGAAGCTTTTAGAACAATACTTCCAGAAAAAGATGTAGATGGTTTTAACCCAATAAATGTCGGAAAACTAGTATTAGGACAAGAAACTTTAATATCTTGTACACCTTTTGGAATTATAAAATTATTAGAGGAATATAATGTACCAATAGAAGGCAAAAATGCTGTAGTAATAGGAAGAAGCAATATTGTTGGAAAGCCAATGTTCAATTGTTTACTAAATAAAAATGCAACAGTTACAATATGCCATTCTAAAACAGAAAATCTAAAAAAAATAACAAAAACGGCAGATATACTAGTTTCTGCAATAGGAAAACCAAAATTTGTTACAAAAGATATGGTAAAGCCAGGAGCAGTTGTTATAGATGTTGGAATAAACAGAAATGAACAAGGAAAAGTATGTGGCGACGTAGATTTTGAAAATGTAAAGGACTTGGCAAGCTATATTACACCAGTTCCAGGAGGAGTTGGACCAATGACAATAGCAATGCTTATGAACAATATTGTAAAAACTGCAAAGAAAGGCGATAATCTGTAGTTTGAAAATAAAGGGAGAACTAAGAAAGGAAAATTTATGAATAAATACTGGATTTGGTTCTCAAGAATAAATAAAATTGGAGCAAAATTACAAAACCAATTATTAGAAAAATATAAAAGCCCAGAAGTAATCTGGAACATAGAAAAAGAAGAACTAGAAAAGTTTGTAAAACAGGAATATGTGGAAATTCTGTTGGATAAAAAGTACAGACAAAATTTAGAAAAATATGCAGATTACATGGAAACAAATAAAATAAAAATGCTAACAATACAAGATGAAAAATATCCACAAAAATTAAGAAACCTTTATGACCCGCCATCAGTATTATATGTGGCAGGAAATATTGATATATTAAATAGCAAGGCAATTGCAATTATAGGAAGTAGGGCTTGTACAGAATATGGAAGGCAAGTAGCAAAAGAGTTTGCATATAATTTATCTAAATCAAATATTAATATAATATCAGGTTTGGCAAAAGGAATTGATACATATGCACATATAGGAACTATAAATGCTTCTAAACCTACAATTGCAGTAGTTGGTGGAGGATTAGACAATATATATCCAAAAGAAAATTTGCGGACTGTTTAAACAAATTTTGAAAACTGGTGGAGCAATTGTTTCTGAATATATTGTTGGCACAAAGCCTGAAAGAATTAACTTCCCAGCAAGGAATAGGATAATAAGTGGGCTATCAGATGGCATATTAGTAGTGGAAGCGGCTCGGAAGAAGTGGTACAACAATTACAGTAGACTTTGCTTTAGAACAAGGAAAGACTATTTACGCAATACCACGGAAACATATATAGCAGTAACTCAGAACGGTACGAATGAATTAATTAAACAGGGAGCTAAAATAGTTACCAAACAGAGTGATATTTTAGAAGATTTTTCTTGAATTTTATCATTAAATGTAATATAATTGTAACATAATGCTATAAATTAAAATATTTTTAGAAAGGAAAATAAGGATATGGAAAAAAAGAAAAGTAACTCTAAAAAAGCAGTAAAAAGAGTACCTAATAATAGCACTGAAAATGAATTAGATAAAACAAAAAAATATAAGATTAAAACAAAAAAACATTCAAAAGCTAAAAAGATAATAGGAATAACTTTGCTTTTGATTTTGCTTGTTATAATAGTGGTTGCAGGTATTTTTATAGGTAAAATATATGGAATTTTCAAAGAAGCAAAATTAAATATAAGTGATGTAATAATAAAATATGAAAATTCAGTAGTAAAAGATATTAACGGAAATACTGTAGCAGTTTTAAGTGGAGACGAAAACAGGGAAAACGTCTCTCTTTCAGACATGTCTGAATACCTTCCTAAAGCATTTGTTGCAATAGAAGATGAGAGATTTTATGATCATAAGGGAGTAGATATAAAAAGAACAGGTGCAGCAACAATAAAATATGCATTAAGCAAAATTGGAATAGGCTCAGCAAGTTATGGAGGAAGTACAATTACGCAACAATTCTTAAAAGTTCTAACAGAAGAAGATGAAAGAACTTGGCAAAGAAAAGTAAAAGAAATGGCAAGAGCATATTACCTAGAGCAAGAATTATCAAAATCACAAATACTAGAATTATACTTGAACTTGATATTCTTAGGAGATAGAGCTTATGGTGTTCAAGTTGCATCAAATTACTATTTTAGTAAAAATGCTAAAGACTTAACACTTGCAGAAAGTGCGTTCTTAGCAGGAATAAATGATGGACCAAATTACTATAATGCATTTTCAACAGATGAAAATGATATTAATAAAATAAAAAGAAGAACAAAAACTGTTGTTGAGAAAATGTATGAGCTTGGAAAAACAAACCCAGAGCACAAAGCAGCTATAACAGAGGAAGAATATAATACAGCAATAGCAGAAATAGATAATGGTTTAGCATTCAATAAAGGAACTATTACACAAACGGTATTCTCATATCATACAGATGCAACAATAAATCAAGTAAAAAATGATTTAAAAGAAAAACACCCAGACTGGACAAATGAATATTTAGATTATTATGTAAAAAGCGGTGGACTTACAATATACTCAACACAAAATACAGAATATCAAAAAATATTAGAAGAAGAAGTAAAAAATGAAAACTATATAATCCATTCTAAAAAGACTGTAGATGATGACGGAAACCCAGTAACAGCACAAACAGCAATGGTAATTATAGACCATACAACAGGATACGTAGTAGCAACTGTTGGTGGAATTGGAGAAAAAACAACTGCATTTGGGTTAAATAGAGCAACACAAAGTTATAGACAACCAGGTTCAACAGCAAAACCAATAGCGGTACTATCACCAGGAATAGATGCAGGAATTATTACAGCTGCAACTGTTTATGATGATATTCCATATTATTCTGGAAAATTCCAAGACTTTCACAACCTAGGCTCTTACCAAGGACTTACAACGGTAAGATTTGCAATAGCACAGTCAAAGAACATACCAATGTTAAAAGCTATTTGTGATGTTGGTATAGAAAGATCTGCAGAATATCTAAGAAGCATAGGAATAAGTGTATCTGAGAAACAAGCAAATATGACAATGGCATTAGGAAGTGTAGAGGCAAGCCCATTACAAATGGCTGCAGCATATGCAGTTATTGCAAATGATGGAGTATATATAGAACCAACTTTCTATACAAAAGTTGTAGACTCAGACGGAAACATTGTACTAGAAGCAGAACAAGAAACAAAAACAGTAATATCATCTGCTACAGCATATGTAATTAAAGAAATATTAACAGAAGTTGTAAGATCAGGTGCTGGTTGGGTAGGTAAGCTTCCAGGAATAAGCACAGCAGCAAAAACAGGAACATCTAATGATGACTATGATAGATGGTTTTGTGGTTTCTCACCATATTACACAGCAGCAACATGGTTTGGATATGACCAACAAGAATATGTTGATGTTAGTGGAAACCCTTCAGGTAAAATTTGGGGAGCTGTTATGAAAACAATACATGAACCATTACCAAATAAAAAATTCTCTGAAACAAGACCAAGTAATGTAACATCAGCTACAATATGTAAGGCTTCAGGAAAACTTGCAACAGAACTTTGCAAAAAAGACCCAAGAGGAAACCAAGTATATACAGAGTATTTTATAAAAGGAACAGTTCCAACAGAAACTTGTACTTGTCATGTTGAAGTAAAAATTTGCCCAGAAACAGGATTACTTGCAAACGAATTTTGCCCAAACCCAGAAACAAAAGTATTTATTACAAGACCAGATACAGAAACAGGTGACTGGAAAAGAGCAGTAGATGCACAATATATGTTAACTATAAAAGATACATGTACAACACACAAAAAAGCAGAAGAACCAGCAAAACCTGAAGAACCAGAAAAGCCAAATAAACCAGAAAAACCAAATAAACCAGAAAAACCAAATGATAATACAACAGGAGGCAATAATACAACAGGAGGAAACAATACAACTGGTGGTAATAACACGACAGGAGGCAATAATACAACTGGTGGAAACAACACAAGCCGGTGGTAATAATACGGGTGGAAATTCAACAGGAGGAAACAATACAAGTGGAAATAGTAGTATTACTATTGATAATGTAACACACTAAAATGTGGCAGATTTTTAATCTGCCAATTTAGTGATTTCAGAACGCACACTTTAAGGAGGATATATTTTGAGTATAAAATTTTATAACACACTAACTAAAACAAAAGATGAATTCAAACCATTAGAAGGAAATACAGTTAGAATATATACTTGTGGACCTACAGTATATAAGGACGCAAGCATAGGAAATATGAAGTCATTTATATTTATGGATACTTTAAGAAGAATGCTAAAATATAATGGTTATGAATTAAAACATGCAATGAACATAACAGATGTAGGACATCTAGTTTCTGATGGAGATGAAGGAGAAGACAAAATGGTGAAAGCTGCAAGAGAAGAAAAGAAAGAACCATTAGAAATTGCAGCATACTACACAAAGAAATTCTTAGAAGATTTTGATAGATTAAATATCGATAGACCAGAAATAATTTGTAAAGCAACAGATCATATTCAAGATATGATGAACTATGTTCAAAAATTATTAGATAATGGATATGCTTATGAAACATCAACAGCAATATATTTTGATGTTTCAAAATTAGATAAATATGGCATTTTATCTGGAATAGATTTAAGAAACCAAAAAGCAGGGGCAAGAGTTGAAGTTGATGAAGAAAAAAGAAACCCATATGATTTTGCACTTTGGATAAAAGCACCAGAAAATCATATAATGAAATGGGAAAGTCCTTGGGGACTATCTTACCCAGGTTGGCATATAGAATGTTCTGCAATGAGTAACAAATACTTAGGAGAAGTATTTGATATTCATACAGGTGGAATTGACCTAGTACCAACACATCATGAAAATGAAATTGCACAAAGCAAAGGTTGCACAGGTAAAATACCTGCAAAATTCTGGATGCATTGTGAATTCTTACTTATAGATGGTGGAAAAATGTCTAAGAGTTTAGGAAATACATACTTAGTTCAAGACTTAATAGATAGAGGATATGACCCACTAAGCTATAAAATGTTGTGCTTCACATCACATTACAGAAATAAACTAAACTTTACATGGGATGCATTAACAAGTGCCCAAAATTCACTAATAAGATTAAAAGAAGGATATGCAAAACATAAAGAAGGAACAGAAGAAATTGATGATAGCATTATACAAGAGTACAAAACAAAATTCTTAGAAGCAATAAACGATGATTTAAACATGCCAGTTGCAATGAGTGTAGTTTGGGATGTGGTTAAAAACCCAATAAAATCAAAGAAATTAGCAGATTTACTATTAGATTTTGATAGAGTTCTAGGTATAAAAATAGAAGAACCTGTTCAGGTTAAAAAAGAAGAAATACCAGAAGAAGTACAAAAACTATTAGAACAAAGAAACTTAGCAAGACAAGAAAAAAATTGGGCATTATCAGATGAACTAAGAGATAAAATAAAAACATGTGGATACACAGTAAAAGACAGCAAAGAAGGAACAACACTTGAAAAAATATAATGAAATTTAAGTTGGAGGAAAAAATGCCAAAAAGAAAAGATTATATAGGCTGGGACGAATATTTTATGGGAGTTGCGCTTCTTTCAGGTGAAAGAAGCAAAGACCCAAGTTCACAAGTTGGAGCTTGCATAGTAAGCGAAGATAATAAAATATTATCAATTGGGTATAATGGCTTTCCAAATGGTTGCTCAGATGATGAAATATCATGGGAAAGAGAGGGAAATTTTGCTGAAACAAAATATCCATATGTATGCCATGGAGAATTAAATGCAATACTAAACTATACAGGAACAACACTTAAAAACAGTAGAGTGTATGTTGCACTTTTTCCATGTAATGAATGTGCAAAAGCAATAATTCAATCAGGAATAAAGGAAGTAATATATAAATCAGATAAATATGCAGATACTGATAGTGTAAAAGTCTCAAAAAAATTGCTAGATATGGGACATGTTAAGTACAGACAATACATACCAACAGGAAGAAGAATTGAATTAGATTTATAACGAAAGGACAAAAACAAATGCAAATTTTAACTGAAAATGATAAAAAAGCATATAAGAAATTTTTAGAAAATAATGAAAGATGTAATTTTCAACAATCACTAGAATGGGGAAAAGTAAAGCAAGCATGGACAAATGAAGTTGTTTTATCTAAAAACGAAAAAGGTGAAATAGTTGGAGCAATAAGTGTTCTTATTAGAAAAATACCAATCTTTGGAAACTTAATGTATGTTTCAAGAGGCCCAATTTGTGATGCTCATAACAAAGAGGTTTTAAAAGATTTAACAAATGGACTAAAAGAACTTGCAAAAAAATACAAGGCATTTACACTAAAATGGGAACCAGATATAAAAAGTAGTGACTTAGAGTTTAGAAAAATAGCAGAGGATTTAGGCTTTAAAATTAAAGATGATGCAAAAGATTTTAGTGAAGGAATACAACCAAGATATGTATTTAGACTAGACTTAAAAGGAAAAACCGAAGACCAAGTTTTAGCAGAAATGCATCAAAAAACAAGATATAACATTCGTTTAGCAACTAAAAAAGGTGTAATAGTAAAAGAAGGTACAAGAGAAGATTTAAAGGATTTTCATAGAATAATGGAAGTAACAGGAAAAAGAGATGACTTTATGATAAGACCATTATCATACTTTGAAAAGATGTATGATGAACTAGCACCTGAGCATTTAAAACTTATGATGGCTTATACCCCGGAAGGAGAGCCTATTTCAGGAATAATAGATATAATCTATGGAAACAAAATTTGGTATTTATATGGAGCAAGCAGTAATGAACACAGAAACTTAATGCCAAACTACTTATTACAATGGAATATGATAAAATATTCAATAGAACAAAAAAAGGATATGTATGATTTTAGAGGAGTAGTTGGAGTTGTAGATGAAAGTCACCCACAATATGGCTTATACAGATTCAAACAAGGCTTTAATGCTGAATTTACAGAATTTATAGGAGAACTATATATTAATTACAAACCATTTACAAATAAGATGTTTAAGATAAGCGAAAAATTATACAAAAAACTTGCAGGTATTAAAACAAAAATAAAAGAAAGAGGAAAATAATTTGAAGCAATTAGTTGTAAATAAAGAAGATTTAAAGCACAATATAAATAGAATAAAAGACTATACAAAGAAAATCTCAAATGATGATAATTATACTATAATTGCTGTTGTAAAAGGAAATGGATATGGTTTAGGGTTAAATGAATACTCTGAAGTTTTAGTAGAAAATGGCATCAAGTACCTAGCTGTTGCAACATTTGAAGAAGCAATAGAACTTAGAAAAAAACAAAAAGATGTTAATATCCTAATGATGTCTCCACTTTATAACAAACAAGAACTAGAGGAGACTGTAAAAAACAACATAACAATAGCAATAGACTCAAAAGAAAATGCAGAAGCTGTAAATGAATTAGCTCATAAAGGGTATAATATAAAAGTACATTTGAAAATAGATACAGGTTTTGGTAGATATGGCTTTATATATGATGATTATGAAAATATTTTAAATACAGCTAAAAGCTTAAAACCAAATGTTGAAATTGAAGGAATATTTACCCATTGCTCAGATGCATACAGAAAAAACAATAAACACACATTAGAGCAATTCAAAAGGTTTACAGATGTAATCGAAAAACTAGAAGCAAACAACATAAAAATAAAGCTAAAACATATATGTAATTCACCAGCAATTTTAAATTATCCAGAAATGCATTTAACAGCAGCTAGAATTGGTTCAGCATTTGTTGGAAGAGTTTGTTCTGAAAACAATATAGGGCTTAAGAAAATTGGAGAATTAGAGATTAATATAGCAGAGGTAAAGGACATTCCAAAAGGTTTTAATATAAGTTACTTAAACAGCTATAAGACAAAGGATAAAACAAGAATTGCAATTATACCAATAGGATATTTAGAAGGATATAATGTAACTCAAAAAACAGATATGTTTAGAATTGCGGACAAGCTAAGAAGGGCTTTGCATGAGCTAAAAAGTATATTTAAGAAACAAAAAATAACAGTAGTAATAAATGAAAAAAGATACAATGTAATTGGAACAATACGGAATGTACCATACAATAGTTGATATTACAGGAAGTAATATAAAAACAGGAGATATAGCAACATTAGAAATAAATCCACTATATATCTCTAAGGAAATAAGAAGGGAGTACAAAAATTAATGAAAGACAAAGATAAGAACGAAAAAAAGGATAAAATTTACTATATAATTTTTGGAGTAATTGTATGTATAGCTCTTACAATAATAGCTTTTGCAATGCTTACTCAAAAACCAGATGAGGAGAATCCTAAGGAAATATCATACACAGAATTAATAACAAAAATAGATGAAAACGCAGTAGAGAAAATTGAAATGACAGTTGGAAGCACAGCAATAAAAGTAAAACTTAAGAATGAAGAAGAAGAAAAAAATGCTATAGTACCTAGTACACAAGCATTTATAGAATTAGTTCAACAAAAAGTACAAGAAGGAAATGTAATAGACCTAAAGCAAAAGAAAACTAACATACTTGTAAGAATATCAGATACATTATTTAGCTTGTTACCAACAATAATGATAGTAGGTTTATTCATTTTTGTATTAAAAATGCAAGGACTTGGAGATAAAGGTAAAGTATATGATGCCGAAAGCGAAAAGACGAACATAACTTTTAAAGATGTAGCAGGACTTGATGAAGAAAAAAATGAATTAATAGAAATCGTAAACTTCCTAAAAGAACCACAAAAGTTCCAAGACATGGGTGCAAAAATACCAAGAGGAATATTACTTTATGGAAAACCAGGAACAGGTAAAACATTAATTGCAAAAGCAATAGCAGGAGAAGCAAAGGTACCTTTCATTTCAATGAGTGGATCAGAATTTATAGAAATGTTTGCAGGACTAGGAGCTTCAAGAGTTAGAAAGCTATTTGAAAAAGCAAAGAAAGTATCACCTTGTATAGTATTCATAGATGAAATAGATGCAATAGGAGCAAGAAGAACAGGTGGTAGTGGAGCAGAATCTGAAAATAACCAAACATTAAATCAACTATTAGTTGAAATGGATGGATTTGATACAGACGAAACAGTAATAGTTTTAGCTGCAACAAACAGACCGGAAATGCTAGATAAAGCACTATTAAGACCAGGAAGATTTGATAGGCAAATAACAATAGCAGTTCCAGATGCAAGAGGAAGAGAAGAAATATTAAAAATACATTCAGCAAATAAACCTCTTGGAGATGATATAGATTTAAAAGATATCGCAACAGATACAGCAGGATTTACAGGTGCAGAACTTGCAAATGTACTTAATGAAGCAGCAATAATTGCAACAACAAGAAATCACGAAAAAATAGTAATGGACGACTTAGAAGAAGCTGTAAAGAAAGTTACAGTTGGACTTCAAAAGAACAGTAGAGTAATTTCAGAAAAAGATAGAAAACTTACAGCATACCATGAAGCAGGACATGCAATAGTAAGCAAATACTTAGAAACACAACAAGATGTTAAAGAAATTTCAATAATACCAAGAGGTTTAGCTGGTGGATATACAATGTATAAAACAAACGAAGATAAATACTACATTTCAAAAACAGAAATGGAAGAAAAGCTAATTGCTCTACTTGGTGGACGTGCAGCAGAAAAAATAGCTTTAGATGATATTTCAACAGGTGCAAGTAATGATATAGAAGTTGCAACTCAAATTGCAAAAGATATGGTTAAAAAATATGGTATGAGCGATAGAGTTGGACCAATAAACCTAGAAGCAAAAGAACAATATGAACTTCAAGTATTTGGAAATAATATAGAAGATGTAATAGGTGTTGAAGTAAAAACATTAATAGATACAGCATATGTAAAAGCACAAGAATTAATTTTAGCACATATGGATAAATTACATGCAGTAGCTCAAAAGTTACTAGAAAAGGAAACAATTACATCAGAAGAATTCCAAGAAATATTTAATAAATAAAATAAAGGTCGGTAATTCGCCGACCTAGTTTTATATTGAGAGGAGATACATATGGCAAAACAAACAACAGTATTTGTATGTAGTAACTGTGGAAACGAATCGCCAAAGTGGTTTGGAAAGTGCTCAGCATGCAATGAATGGAATACATGTTATGAAGAAAAAGCCCAAACAAAAAGTTCTGGGAAAACAGCAATTAAAGAAAAAGCAGAACCAATGCTTTTAAATAATATACAAAAACAAGATATAAAAAGAGCATCAACAGGGTTTGAGGAATTAGATAGAGTGCTAGGTGGAGGCCTAGTAAAAGGTTCTTTAACACTCCTTGGTGGAGAACCACGGAATTGGTAAATCAACTTTAATACTACAAATTTGCGATAAAGTAAAAGGTGAAGGCAAAGTTCTATATGTTTCAGGAGAGGAATCTGCAGAGCAAATAAAAATAAGAGCAGATAGATTAGGAATAAATAATGATGACATATTATTCTTAGGTGAAACAGATATAGAAGTAATAGAAGATGCAATAACAAGAGTAAAGCCAAAGCTAGTTATAATAGATTCAATTCAAACAATGTACTCAGATGAGATAACTTCAAGCCCAGGAAGTGTAAGCCAAGTAAGAGAAATTACATCAAAAATAATGAGAACATGTAAAGAACAAGCAATAACAACAATAATAATTGGACATGTAACAAAAGACCGGAAACATAGCAGGACCAAGAGTTCTAGAACACATGGTAGATACAGTTTTATACCTAGAAGGAGAAAGATATTTTTCATATAGAATTTTAAGAGGTGTAAAAAACAGATTTGGTTCAACAAATGAAATAGGAATGTTTGAAATGCAAGATAAAGGAATGGTGGAGATACAAAACCCATCATCAGTATTACTAGGAGAGCGAGATGAGAACCCAGCAGGCTCAATAGTTGTAGCAAGTATGGAAGGTACAAGACCAATTATGGTAGAACTACAGGCATTAACATCACGGAACAATTTTTGGTTTCCCAAGAAGAACGGCAAATGGAATTGATTATAATAGATTAACCTTGTTAATTGCAGTGTTAGAAAAAGTTGTAGGAATGCCTTTTGGAAACCAAGATGTTTACTTAAACATTGTTGGTGGAATAAAAATAAACGAACCAGCATTAGATTTAGGAATAGTTCTTGCATCAGCTTCAAGCTATAAAAATGTAAGCATACCACTAGATACAATTGCAATAGGCGAAGTTGGCCTAACAGGCGAAGTTAGAAGTGTAAATATGATAGAAAAAAGGATAAAAGAAGCGGAAAAACTAGGTTTCAAAACATGCATAATACCAGAACATAATAAAAAACAATTAAAAGGTACATATACTGCAAACATAATTGGCGTAAAAAACATTTATGAGGCAATGAGGTATTTGAAGTTGAAATGAATGTTACAAAATTATTATAAAAATGTTACAAATGTATTACAAATTGCAAAATGTAATTGCAATTTGTAATTTTTTATTATAAAATAATTTTAAATTTAAAACAAGGAAGGGAAAAAGTATATGTCAAAGAAAAACAAAGGAATAACTCTAATTGCACTTATAATTACGATAGTGGTATTGTTGATACTAGTAGCAGTAAGCGTAAATGTTTTAATTAAGAGCAATTTAATAGGAATAGCTGAAAAAACTGTTAAGAAAGATTCTGATGCTACAATTTTTGAAGAAGTTGAAATTGCTTATGCAGGAGCATTAACAGGACAATATTTAGAAAATGCACCATTTGCAGAAATAATGAGAAGAGAACTTGCAAAAAAAGATGACAAAACAGAGGTTCTAGGAGAAAGGGAAAACATAATTGTTAAATACAAAGAACATGAAATAATTTTAAAGGATGGAAAATTAACAGAAGAAAACCAAGTAAAACAAGTTACAGATACAACACCAGGAGAATTAGCAGGAAATGGAACAGAAGAAGACCCATACTTAGTACAAAGTATAGAAGATTTAGTTGCATTCTCAAATAATGTAAATAATGGAACATCTTATGAGGGAAAATATGTAAATTTAGAGCGAACATTAGATTTTAAATCTGAAAAATCATATGTTAACCCAAGTAATATGAATGCCCTAATAACAGGAAGTGGTTTTACTCCAATAGGTGGAAAAAACTTAAAATTTGAGTATTCAGGTACAGCAGAAGCATTTGGAGAAGGGAGATTTACAGGTGATTTCTTTAAAGGAACTTTTAATGGAAATGGTAATTATATTAAGAATTTATATGTAAATGGAATGAGTGATGAATCTAATAGTTATGGCTATGTAGCAGGTTTGTTTGGTGTAAATGCAGGAACAATAAAAAACTTAAATGTAACAGGTGAAGTAACAGGAAGAATGACCTCTTCAAAAAGTATAGAAGAAACTACTTTTGGAGTTGGAGGAATAGCAGGAGGAAACGTTGATAATGGTACAATAGAAAATTGTTCAAATTATGCAACAATAAAAGCTAATGCAAGTGTTATATGTCATGCAGGAGCCGCAGGTATCACAGCAGGTAACTATTATTCAAACGTATCTAATTGCAGAAACTATGGAAGTGTTACAATGATGTCAGATGATTCTGGCGATTATTACTATGCATGTGGCTTAGGTGGAATAGTAGCAGGTTCATATGGAGAAAGTAAGATAAATGAATGTACAAATTATGGAACAATTAAAAATGAAGGCGCTCGATGGGTAGGTGGTATAGGTGGTTTGGTAGGAGCTGCTTCAGGAAACACACATGATGAAAGCACTAGCAAACCATGGTTAACAATTCAAAATAGTAATAATTATGGAGTAGTAAGACCAGCTAAAGTAGGGAAAAATGTAGAATTTTTCTTTAGTGGAAATTTTGTTGGAATCTTAGGACTAACTAAAGGTGTTAATTATTTGAAAAATTGTAAAAATGCATATGATATTGAAATTAATGCTGAAGAAGAAATACCGTTTTTAATGGGAATGCTTCCTACAATGGGAGCAAATGTAATAATTCAAGATTGTAAAACAGAAGGAACATATACATTAAATAATGTTACACAAGCATATTTTGGTACAAATTTTGGATTAACAGCAATTGGTGGTGGTCAGGTAGATATTGATGAAGAAGCAAAGCAGTTTTCAATTAAAAATTGTGAGTCTAATATTAATATCAACATAAATGTAAAATCGCAAAGTAATTTTGAAATCAAACGGAGCGACAAATATCTTCGACGGAGAGCAGTATAATGGAAAAATTCAAATATTTGCAGATAAAATAACAGGCAATGAAGATTTTGAAGCAAGTATTGAAATTAGAGGAAAAAATAACTCATACTGGCTAAATAATGAACAAAAGAATGAAAATTATAAAGTTGAAAATGGAAAGAATTTATAAATAGATTTTACTAGGAGTATTTATGAAAAAAACTTTTTGGAAATATTCAATAATTGAAATTAAAAATACTTTTAAAAGATTTTTCACTTTAATAATTTTAGCATTATTGGGAATAGGCTTCTTTGTTGGAATTAAGGCACTTGGAGGAGATATTAAAGATACTGTTGCTATGTATTTGAATGAACAAAATATGTATGACATAAAACTTGTATCTAATTTAGGACTTGATGATGATGATGTAGAAGCGTTATCTAAAGTTGAAGGAATAAAGGAAGGGTATGGCTCACACACAACAGATGCATATGTAACTAATTCACAAAATGAAACATACACCTTCCGAGTAAATTCAATAACAAACAATATAAATAAGTTAGATTTAAGTAGTGGTAGAATGCCTATAAATACAAATGAATGTATTGTTGAGGAAAACTACATAAAACAACAAAATGTTCATTTAGGAGATTGCATAAGCATAGAAGTACCTAGTGAAAAAATAGACATGAAATATAATGAAATGCAGATAGTGGGGATTGCCAAATCCCCACTATATATTTCAAGGGAAAGAGGTTTTTCAAATATAGGAAATGGAAAACTAAAGTATTTCATGTATGTGCCAGATGAAAATTTTGAATGTGACTTTTATACAGAAATATACATAAAAGCTGAAAATGAAAAAAACATTCATACATTAGAAGAAAACTATGAAAATCTTTTAGAAGAAGAAATAAAAATAATAGAAACAATTGAAGAAGAAAGAACTCGGAGCAAGAAGAAAAAAACTTTTAAAAGAATATATTGATAACAAAAAAATAGAACGTGAAGAAACACCATTAGTAGTAGAAGAGAATGAAAGCTTTTTTGATAAAACTATTAGAGAAGAAACTAAGGAGAGATTAGGTGTAGAGCTTACAAAAGAGGAACTTTCAGAATTAGCTTCATTTGAAAAATGTAAATGGACCTTAGACACGCTTTGGAGCAATCAAGGCGTAATTAGCTTAAAAAGAGATGCACAAAGTATAGAAAAATTGGCACTAATATTCCCTGTTATATTTTTTGCACTATCAATTTTAGTAACAAGTTCAACTATGCATAGAATGGTTGAAGAAGAAAGAAACTCTTTGGGAATTTTAAAATATTTAGGATATAATACAAAACAAATATTACTTAAGTATTTAATATATATAATAATTGCAATTTTAATAGGTGGAACAATTGGCTGTATTATTGGAAATATATTAATTCCAGATGTAGTATGGAAGGCTTATAAATTAATGTATAATATTGATAGAAATATTATATATGAAGTAAATGCAAAACATATAATTTCAGGCTTTTTACTTATGATAATAAGCTCATGTTTTGCAACAGTGTATACAGTAAAAAAATACATGAAAGTTCCAACAGCAGAATTATTAAGAAATAAAAAGGAAAAATTAGGCAAAAAATCAAAAATAGAAACAACAAAACTATGGAAAAAAATAAAATTTAAAAATCAAGTAAGAATTAAAAACATTATAAGATATAAAAAAAGACTCATAATTACAACTATAGGAGTTGCCGGAAGTATAACCTTAGTGCTAGCAGGATTTGGGATATATGATGCCATTTCGCAAATTATAGAATATCAAACAAGAAAAACATGGAAATATGATATAGAAATTAACTTAAACAACAGGCTTACAGGGTACTATTTGCAAGAGGAAACAAACTTGATAGAACAAAACAGTAATATAGAAAGTTGCATACAAGTATGTATGAGGGCTGGTACAATTAGCAACAAAGGAATAGAAGAAGATGTGCAAATAGTAATACCTAAGTATAATGAAGAACTTAATGATTACATAAATTTAGAAACAATTAAAAATGAAAAATACACTCTTGATGATACGTCTATTGCTGTAACACAAAAGGTTGCAGAAATGCTGAAAATTAAAGTAGGAGACAATATCACAGTAACAAGCTTAGACGGAAAAACTGCCAAATTAAAAGTTGGAGCAGTTGTAAAGAATTATATTTCACATTATATTTATATATCAAAAAGACTTTATATTGAAAACTTAGGTGGATATACATTAAATACTGTTTTTGCAAAAAGAAAGCCAAATTTAACGCAAGAAGAAAAGGATGATTTAAATAAGAAAATTTTGCAAAGTGAAAATGTAAAATATTTAGTAGATACAGATACTCTTATAACACTTATTGATGACCAGGTAAGTAGCTTAAATTATGCTGTTGCAGTTTTAATTATTTCATCACGGACTACTAAATTTTGCGGTACAGTATAATTTATACAATACTACATTAGATGAGCGAAAACGAGAATTAATGACATTAAAAACTTTAGGATATTCATATTGGAAAATATATAAATACATGAATTTTGAAACAGTAATAGCAGTAATATCTGGAATAATAGTGGGCTTGGGAACAGGAACAGTGGCTAGTAAAATAATGGTAAATTTATGCGAACCAAACTATTTTAAATTTGTAAACACAATACAGCCAAAAAACTACTCTGCAGCTGTAATCATTACATTATTGTTTTCAACAATAATTAGTATAAGCATATATTTCTCAATGAAGAAAATTGATTACTTAAAAGAAACCAAGAATTATGATTAATAAGGGTGAACAATATGGCATATATAGAGATTGAAGGATTGAAAAAAACATATAAAACTGGAGAGATTAAAAACACAGTTTTAAATGATGTAAATTTAAAGATTGAAGAAGGCGAACTTGTTGTAATTTATGGACCAAGTGGAGCAGGAAAAACAACACTTTTAAATATTATTGGAGGACTTGATACAGCAGATGAAGGAAAAATAATTATAGGCAATCAAGAAATTAATAAATTATCAGCAAGCCAGTTAAATGATTTTACTAAGAATAATATAGGCTTTGTATTTCAATTTTATAATCTAATACAAAATTTAACTGCACTGGAAAATGTTAAAATGGCCTCAGAATTAGTAAGAAAACACAGAGATGAAATCCAAATATTAGATGAACTAGGCATAAAAGATAAAAAGGATAAGATGCCATTTGAACTTTCTGGTGGGGAACAACAAAGAGTAGCAATTGCAAGAGCAATAGCTAAAAAGTCTAAAATGCTGTTATGTGATGAACCAATAGGAGCTTTAGATTATGAAAATGGAAAAAGAATATTACGGAGTATTGCAAGATATTTGTAACCAAGAAAAAATTACAGTTATAATTGTTACACATAATTTGGCAATAAATGAAATGGCAGATAAGGTAATATTCATGAAAAATGGAAGAATTGAAAAAATAGAGCAGAACAAACGACCTAAATTGGCAAAGGAATTAATGTGGTAAAATCAAAAAGCAATAAGATAGCATTTTTAATACTATTTTATTGCTTTATATTTTTATTTATATAATGGATACTTTTCGCATAAAGCATTTACTCTAGATTTTACTTCTTCTAAATTTTCTTCTTTTACTACCATATCTATTAAATTTGCAATTTCTATCATATCTTCTTCCTTAAAGCCGCGAGTTGTTACAGCAGGTGTACCAATTCTAATACCACTTGTAATGCTTGGCTTTTCAGTATCAAATGGAACAGCATTTTTATTTACTGTAATACCAATATCATCAAGCCTTGTTTCTAATGCTTTACCTGTAATGTGTTTGTTACGCAAATCAATTAATATTAAATGGTTATCTGTACCACCAGAAACTAAGTTAAAATCTAACTCTAATAATCTATTTGCTAGAGCTTGAGCATTTTTTATAATTTGTTCTTGATATGTTTTAAATTCGGGTTCTAATGCTTCTTTGAAACATACAGCTTTTCCGGCAATTACATGCATTAGTGGTCCACCTTGGTTACCTGGGAATATTGCTTTATCTATAGCTTGACCATATTTTTCTTTGCAAAGTATTAAGCCACCTCTAGGTCCTCTTAGGGTTTTGTGTGTAGTTGAAGTAACTACATCTGCATATTCTACTGGGTTTGGATGAAGATCAACTGCAACTAAACCTGCAATATGAGCCATATCAACCATAAAATATGCTCCGAACTTTGTTTGCAATTTCTCTAAAACGTTTAAAATCTATAATTCTTGCATAGGCACTAGCTCCTGCTAAAATTAGTTTTGGCTTATGTTCTAAAGCTAAACGTTCAACTTCATTATAATCAATTCTTCCGGTTTCTTCATTTAAACCATAAGGAATAAAATTATATAGTTTTCCAGAAGCGTTTACTTTGCTTCCATGTGTTAAATGACCACCATGTGATAAATTCATTCCTAAAACAGTATCACCAGGTTGTAATAAAGCTGAATAAACAGCCATATTAGCTTGTGCACCAGAGTGTGGTTGAACATTGGCATATTCTGCATTAAATAGCTTTTTAACTCTATCTCTAGCTAGATTTTCTACAACATCAACATACTCACAACCACCATAATATCTATTACCAGGGTACCCTTCGGCATATTTATTTGTTAAATAACTTCCCATAGCTTCCATAACAGCAGGACTTACAAAGTTTTCAGAAGCAATAAGCTCAATTTTACTTCTTTGTCTATTAAGCTCTTTCATTACTGCATCATAAATTTCAACATCTTCATTCTTCAAATTTTCAAAACTAGGCATAAAAATCAACCAACCTTTCTTCTTGTGACATTATATAACAAAGAAACACAAAAAGTAAATAGGGCAAAATGTAAAACTTGATAATTTTCTATTTACAAAATTAAAAAAATATGATAAAACTACAAGTGAAAAATTGTAAAAAGGAGTGAAAGTATTTTGAAGATAAAAGATGTAAATGAATTACAAAATTATGCATGCAAAATAAGGCAAGGTGTAATTGAAGAGGTATATTGTGCTCAATCAGGACACCCAGGAGGTTCATTATCAATAGCAGAAATACTTGCAGTACTTTATTTTAATCAAATGAATATTGATGAGAAAAATCCAAAAGCAAAGGAAAGAGATAGATTAGTCCTTTCAAAGGGACATACTTCTCCAGCACTATATAGCACTTTAGCTTTAAGAGGGTTTTTCGATACAAAAGAATTAAAGAATTTTAGAAATATAAATAGCAATTTACAAGGTCACCCAGATATGAAAAATATTCCTGGAGTAGATGCCTCAACAGGTTCTTTAGGGCAGGGATTATCTATTGCAAATGGAATGGCACTTGCTTCTAAACAAGATAGTGAGGGAATTAGAGTTTATTGCATTTGTGGTGATGGAGAAATAGAAGAAGGGCAAATTTGGGAAGCTGCAATGACATCATCTCATTATAAGCTAGATAATTTATGCTTAATAGTTGATAACAATAATTTGCAAATTGATGGGGCAGTTAGTGATGTTATGAACATTTACCCAATTGATGAAAAATTCAAAAGTTTTGGGTTTGAAGTAATAAATGTAGATGGGCATAACATTCCAGAACTTATTTCAGCTTTTGAACAAGCCAAAAAAGTTAAAGGAAAACCAACAGTAATTATAGCAAACACAATAAAAGGAAAAGGTGTATCTTTTATGGAAAATGAGGCAGGCTGGCATGGAAAAGCACCAAATGAAGAAGAATATAAACAAGCAATGAAAGAATTAGGAGGTGCTGTATAATGGACGAAACAAGAAAAATTGCAACACGCCAAAGCTATGGAGAAGCTTTAGCAGAGCTTGGAGAAAAAAATGAAAAAGTAGTAGTTTTTGATGCGGACTTATCAGGAGCAACAAAAACATCAATTTTTGCAAAGAAATTTCCAGAAAGATTTTTTGATATGGGAATTGCGGAACAAGATATGATGAGCACAGCAGCAGGAATGTCTACTTTTGGCAAAATTCCATATGCAAGTACTTTTGCTGTATTTGCAGCAGGAAGAGCATATGACCAAATAAGAAATAGCATATGTTACCCAAAAATGAATGTTAAAATCTGTGCAACACATAGTGGAGTAACAGTAGGGGAAGATGGAGCAACACACCAAATGTTAGAAGATTTAGGACTAATGAGAGGACTTCCAAATATGACAGTTCTATGTACTTCTGATGATACAGAAACTCGTTGGGCAATAGAGGAAATATCTAAAATACAAGGTCCAGTATATGTAAGACTTTGTAGACTAGCTACACCAGTAATATATGATGAAAATCAAAAGTTTGAAATAGGAAAAGCAATTCAAATTGGGGAAGGAACAGATGCAACAATATTTGCAACAGGAGTTGTAGTTTCAGAAGCAATTAAGGCAAAAGAAGAACTTGAAAAACAAGGAATAAATATTAGAGTGGTTGATGTTCATACAATAAAACCTATAGATAAAGAAATGATAGTGAAATGTGCAAAAGAAACTAAAAAGCTAATTTCAATAGAAGACCATAGCATAATAAATGGTCTAGGAACAGCAATTGCAGATGTTTTAACAGAAGAATATCCATGCAAACTTATAAAACTTGGAGTAAAAGACGAATTTGGAAGATCTGGTAAAGCAACTGAACTCTTGGAACATTATGGTTTAACTGCAAAACATATTGTAGAAGCTGTTCAAAACAATTAAATATAGGAGGAAACAAATGAATAAGAAGGGTATAACTCTAATATCATTAATAATTACAGTGATTATATTACTGATATTAACAGGTTTAAGCTTAGGAATTTTGAATAATAGAAGAATAATAGATTCTGCAAAAAGTGTAACTAAAAAAACACAAAATCAAATTGATGATAATGATAAAATGTCAGATGAAATTAGAAATTCAATGTCAGCAGTAGAGGGAAGTGTAATAACATTTGTAGTAGGCACAGCAGTTTTTCTAACTAAAAAAGGTATGAAAAAAATATACTTTCCAAGTCAAGACCCAGTGTCTGATACAAAAGCCTTTGCAGGTTGGTACTATGATGCAGAATGTACCAAAGAAGCAAAGGAAGGCACAGCAATAAATCAGGATATAACTTTATATGCAAAAATGGTAGATGCTTATACAATAATATTCATGGCAAATGGAAGTTTATTTCAAACACTTACTGGAACCACCGTTAAATTCCCCAATACAACCCCAACAGCCAAAACACTCGTCTTTGATGGCTGGTATTATGATGAAGCATGCACCAAAGAAGCAAAAACAGGAGATACTCTGACTCAAAATACAACAATATATGCTAATATGATAGGAATAACAAACCCATTAAATGGGCAGAGCTTTGAGGCAAGCACATATGAAAGTAATCCTTATACGTATATTTTCAAAGGAAATGTTACAATAGAAAATCTTTCTTTGGACCCGACCCCTAATGTTGGTGTGGGTGGATACATATATAATGGCTCATTGGTATGGCCAGGTGGTAATGCAATGGGTGTTGATAGTACAGGAAAAATTGTTTGTACTTATTTGATCCATGATATCCAATGGCAATCTGATGAACTTGTTACTGCAACATTTTCTGTAAAAAAGAAAGATGGAACTGCTGTGACATTTACAGATACATTTAAAGTACTAGGTTTTCCAATAAGTTTTTGTGTTCTTGCTGGTACTTTAATTACTTTGGCAAACGGAACTAAAAAGAAGGTAGAAGAATTAAACTATGAAGATGACTTATTGGTTTGGGATTTTGATAATGGCTGTATGGCTTCTGCAAAACCATTATGGCTACAAAAGGAACAAAAAGCCGATAGATATAATTTATTTAAATTTAGTGATGGTAATATTTTAAAAACTGTAAATCAACATAGAATTTTTAATGCCGAAAAAGGAGCTTTTACCTACCCTATGACAGACCAAACTCCAATAGGAACAACAACTTTAAACGATAAAGGAGAAAAGGTTAAATTAATAAGCAAAGAGATTATAGATGAAAAAGTAACATACTATAATATAATAACAAAATATCACATGAATGCTTTTACAGGTGGAATTTTAACATCATGCAGATTAAGTAATCTTTACCCAATAAAAAACTTAAAATACGTAAAAGATGGTAGAAAACTAATAAGTAAAGAAGAATATGCAGGAGTACCAGAGGAATATTATGAAGGCTTGAGGTTAGCGGAGCAGCCACAAGAAATAAACAAGAAACATGATCAAAATTTTGGAAATAATATAAAAGAATATGTAGAACATTTAATTGAAAGCGCAAAATAAATTTAAGGTCACATCAAAATTTGATGTGGCCCTTTTTATTTGACAAATACGAAATTTTGATATAGAATATGAGCAAAATTTGAGGTAGAAAATGCAGAATTTTAAAAGTGTTATAAATAAGATTAACAAATTAGAAGAAAATACAAGTAAATATAAAGAAGAACAATTTAAGGAGAAAACATTAGAATTTAAGAACTTTGTAAAAAGTGATGAAGATTTAGAAGAAATCTTACCTGAAGCTTTTGCCTTGGCTCGTGAGGCAACAAAAAGAATTACAGGGAAAAGACTTTATGATGTTCAACTTATAGGAGGATACATTTTAAATAAAGCAGAAATTGCTGAAATAAAAGCAGGAGAAGGAAAGACGTTAACAGCAGTGCTTCGGCGCATATTTAAATAGCCTACTTGGAAGAGGTGTGCATATTATTACAAGCAATGAGTATTTAGCAAGAAGAGACTATAAAGAGGTTGGAAAAATACTAGAATATATGGGCGTTTCTGTTGGGCTAATTTACCAAAACATGGATATAGAAGAAAGAAAAAGAGAATATCTAAAAGATGTAACTTATGGTACAAATATGGAATTTGGTTTTGATTATTTAAGAGATAATACTGCAACAAATAAAGGTACAGTTGTACAAAGAGAGTTCTACTATGCCATTGTAGATGAAGCAGATAGCATCCTTTTAGATGAAGCACAAACTCCAATGATAATATCTCAAAAAAAAGAGAAGATAGACGAAATAGAATATATTAAAGCAAGAGATTTTGTACAAGAACTTAAAGGTATAAGAATAATAAAAGAAGAACCAAAAAACAAAAAGCAATTATTAGAAAATGAAAAGTACGATTATGTTGTAGATAAAACTTATAAAACAGTAACATTAACACAAAAGGGTGTAGACAAAGCAGAAAAAGAATATGGAATAGAAAACTACTTTACTAGCAAAAACCTAAACATAATGAACTACATAAACCAAGCCCTTCTAGCAAAAGAGATTTTTAAAAAAGATATAGATTATATAATAGAAGATGAGAAAATACTAATTGTAGATACTTATACAGGAAGAGTAATGAAGGGGAAAAGATACACAAAAGGTTTACATGAAGCAATAGAAGCAAAGGAAAATATCAAAATTAAAAATAGTTCTGAACTAAAAGCTAGTATAACAATACAAAATTACTTTAAAATGTATAAAAAACTATCAGGCATGACAGGAACAGCTAAAACATCTGAAAAGGAATTTAAAGAAGTATATGGACTTAATGTAGTAGAAGTTCCAACAAACAAAAAATCACAAAGAATTGATAAAAAAGATAAAATATATGGAACAATAGATGAAAAATATAAAGGGATGTTAGAAGAAATAAAGCAAAGCCAAGAAAAAGGGCAACCTGTTTTAATAGGAACAACATCAATTGAAAATACAGTAAAAATAAGTAATCTTCTAGAAAAAGAACACATAAAGCATAATGTTTTAAATGCTAAAAATGATGAAGAAGAAGCCGAAATTGTTGAAAACGCAGGGAACTTAAACGAAGTTACAATAGCTACAAACATGGCAGGAAGAGGAACAAATATAATTTTAGGAACAAAAACAAACAAGAACGAAGTATTAAAATCAGGTGGTTTAAAAGTAATTGGAACAGAAAAGCATGAGGCAAAGAGAATAGATGAACAATTAAGAGGAAGAAGCGCAAGACAGGGAGAAAAGGGAGAAAGCATTTTTTACTTAAGCTTAGAAGACGAAATAATGCAAATATATGGAAACACTAAAAAAGCAAAAAGAGAAAGTCGTAATAGACAATTACTTGAGTACGAAAAAGCCCAAAAAAGAGCAGAAAACAGGAATTATACTTTCAGAAAATATTTACTTAAGTATGATGAAATACTAAATTACCAAAGAAATATTATATATGAAAACAGAAAAAAGATATTAGACAACGAATTTGAAAATGTAATAGAAAATTTAATAAATGAATTTGTTAAATACTTAATAAATGAAAATCAAGACATAGTAGTTAATTTAAAAAGTCAAATTGAAAGCATTGAGAATATTAAGTTCAGCCTAGAAAACCAAAAGGAAATTTCTAAAAAAATATATGATAGATACAAAGGAAAAAAGAAAACCATAGGAAAAGAAGAATTTGAAAAACAAGAAAAGACAAGAATATTGGAAGTAATAGATAAAAATTGGATAGAGCATTTGGAAAACATGGAGTACATAAAAGATACAGTTCAAATACGTGCATATGGCGGATATAAGCCATTAGAAGAATATGCAAAACAGGGGAAAAACCAATTTGATGAATTAATAGAAAAAATAAAAATTAATTCAATCTCGCAACTATTATTTAATATAAATATTCTATAAATAAAACAAAATATTACAATTATATGACATTTTCGAAAAAATTACTTTTTTTATTGCATTTTTAATAATTTATTATTATAATAAAAGGGTAAAATATCATTAAAAAATGAGGGGAAGAAATGATAGAATTTAAAAACGTATCAAAAACGTATTCAACAGGAACGGAAGCTGTGCATGATGCAAGCTTTAAGATAGATAAGGGTGATTTTGCATTTTTAGTTGGACAATCAGGCTCAGGAAAATCAACTCTTATTAAACTTATACTAAAAGAAGAAGAACCATCAAGTGGTACAATTATAATAAATGGAAAAGACACAACATACTTAAAACCAAAAAGAGTACCATATTTAAGAAGAAGCATGGGAGTAGTATTCCAAGACTTTAGACTTTTATCAGACAAAACGGTATATGATAATGTTGCATTTGCAATGAATATAGTAAAAGCAACACCAAGACATATAAGAAGACAAGTACCAATGGTGCTTTCATTGGTAGGTTTAAGTGGAAAAGCAAAAGCATATCCAGATGAATTATCAGGAGGAGAGCAACAAAGAGTTGCACTTGCTAGAGCATTAGTAAACAATCCATCAATGATAATTGCAGACGAGCCAACAGGAAACCTAGACCCAGAAACTGCTTGGGACATTATGATGCTTTTAAATGAAATTAACTTAAGAGGTACAACGGTAGTAATTGCAACACATGCAAAAGATATAGTAGACAGAATGAGAAAAAGAGTTATAGAAATTGAAAAAGGCGTTATAGTAAGAGATGATAGAAAAGGTGGTTATAACAAGTGAAATATAATGTAATTGGATATTTCCTTAGTGAAGGATTTAGAAATGTATTTAAAAATAAAAAATCTACAATTTCATGCTTAGGTATAATGTGTGTTACAATGCTTATGTTTGGTGCATTCTTTGCAATAGGTAAGAATATAACACATATAGTAAGCAATTTAGAAGATGCACAAGCAATAAGAGTAAATATACAAAATGATACATCAGAAGAAGATGTAGTAAAAATGAGAGATCAAATACTTGCAATAGATGGTGTAGCAGATGCAAAAAGAAAAACAAAACAAGATGCATTTAACGAAATGAAAAGTAAGCTAGAAGGATATACTTCATCAATGGAAGGAATTGAACCGGATTTCTTATTTGATTCATATATAGTAACATTAACAGACTTAGACATGAATGATAGTGTTCAAGAACAAATAAGCAAATTACCACATTTTAGAAGCATTACAAGTAGTAACCAAACAATAAACACATTATCAACAGTTGGTAAATGGATAAGAATTTTTACAGGAACAATTTTAGTTGTACTTATATTAATATCAATATTTATTATTGCAAATACAATCAAACTAACAGTTCATGCAAGAAGAAAAGAAATCTCAATTATGAAATATGTTGGAGCTACAAACAGCTTCATACGAGCACCATTCATGATAGAAGGTATAATTATTGGAATTATGTCTAGTGCAATATCACTAGGAATTGTAGGTGCATTATATAATTGGGGAACAATAAAAATGGCACAGTCTGAAACAATACAAAAAATTGGCGTTAATATGCTACAATTCAAAGACTTATTCTCAAGTATATTAATAGTATATATTATTTTAGGCGTAGGAATAGGAATTATAGGTAGTAGAATTTCAATGAGAAAATATTTAGACGTTTAAAAAGAAAGGAATTGAAAGTGAAAAAAAGGATATGCATTACTGTAATTACATTTTTAATAATCTTAAACTCTTGTACAATAGTGCATGCTGTTAATTCTGAAGTAGCAGAAAATGAAACAGAAGAAACACAAACAGAAGAAACAAATCAAAACCTAGAGCAAAGAAGAATTGAATTAAGACAAAAAATAGAGGAAGCAGGAAAGAACCTTGAAACCATAAATGTAGAACTTACAAAAAACTTAGAAGAAATAAATAAACTAGATGGAGAAATTTATGAATATGAAGAACAAGTTAAGGCAATTTCCGAAAGCTTACAAAATGTTGAAAAACAAATAAAAGAAGCAGAAGTATACTTAAAAACAATAGAAATTAGGTACGATCATCAAAAAGAACTTTTACAGAAAAGAATAGCATATTGGTATGAAGCAGGTTCTACAAGATATTTGGATGTTTTACTAAATTCAAAAAGTATAATAGATTTTATAGATAACTATTATCTAATTGGCGAAATTGCTGAATATGATAACAATTTGCTAAAAACAATTGAAAAACAAAAAAAACAGATAGAAAATATAAAAGAGGGCTTAAATACTAATAAAGAAAATTTAAAAGTAATTAAAGCAGAGCAAAAGAGGGTTGCAATTTCCTTAGAAAATGCAAAGGTTGTAAGAAATAGTTATATTAACAGCTTAACAAATGACGAAATAGAAACAAGAAAAAATATTGAACTATACCAAAGTGAACTAGATTTAGTAGACCTAGAAATACTAATGACAGCACTTGAAAACAATGATACTACAAGATATGTAGGAGGAACATTCGCATGGCCTGCACCAGGATATTACACAATAACATCACCATATAGCATGAGACTACACCCAATAATAAAAGTGTATAGATTGCATACAGGGATGGATATAGGTGCACCAATGGGAAGTTATGCAATAGCTGCAAATGATGGAATAGTTACCAAAGCAACATATTCATACTCATATGGTAATATGGTTATGATAGACCATGGAGGAGGAGTTTCAACATTATATGCCCATGGATCAGAAATACTTGTAAATGTTGGAGATGTTGTAAAAAGAGGAGATCCAGTTTTAAAGGTTGGTTCAACAGGTTGGTCAACAGGACCACACTTACATTTTGAAATAAGAATAAATGGAAACACTATAGATCCATATCCGTTTGTAACGAGGGAAGTATTAGAAACAAATGAAGAACAATAAATAAAAAAGGAAGGGAATTTATATGTTAAAAAAATTTTTAAAAGCATTTGGTGTAATAACACTAGTTTCGATTATAGTTTTATCTGGAAATATCATGGTTGCATTTGCAGTATCTCAATCAGATTTAGACGATATTAATAAACAAATAGATGAAACTAAAGACAACATAACAGTACTTGAGGAAAAGCTTTCAGGAGTAATGAAACAAATACAATCATTAAATGCTGAAATTGCAGAATATGAAAATGATATTGCAGATTTAGATACTCAAATTGATAGTTTAAATGCACAAATAAATGAAGCAGAAGTAGGAATTAAAGATGCAGAAGAAAAATATAATCATCAATTAGAATTATTAAAAACAAGAATAGCTGCATTATATGAAGCAGGAGATACAACTTACCTAGATGTATTGCTTTCATCAAAAAGTATAACAGATTTTATAGATAAATATTACACTATATCTGAAATACTTGAAAGTGATAAAAACCTTATGGGACAAATGGAAGATACAAGAGTAAAACTAGAAGAATCAAAACAAGTTCTAGAAACAGGAAAAGAACAAATTGAAGCTTTAAAGAAAAGCAAGGTAGATACAGCAAATTCTTTAAAACAATCACAAGCTGTAAAACAAACATATGTAGATCAACTAAATGATGAGGAAAAAGCATTAGAAGAAGATCTAGAGCAATTTGAACGAGATAAAAAAGAAATTCAAGATGAGTTAAGACGTATTGCAATGGAAAACAATGGTGGAAAGGAAGTTATTCCAGGGGATCCAACTAGTGCAGGATACATATTTCCAGTAGAAGATTGTGGATTTTACAGTATTAATAGAAAATACTATCCATCATATCCAGGCCACACAGGTACAGATATTAATATAGGTGTTTATGGCAAAAGGGTACTTGCTGTTAAAGCAGGAACAGTTGTTACTTCAACAGCATTAAGAAATTCTTATGGAGAGTATAGAAGCTATGGAGAATACATAGTAATAGATCACCATGATGGAACAATGACACTTTATGGACACATGTCTCCAAACTCAAGAACAGTTTCTAAAGGTGATGAAGTTACACAAGGACAGGTAATAGGTGTTGTTGGAACCACAGGTAATTCAACAGGTTACCACTTACACTTTGAAGTTAGAATTAATGGTAGATGCGTAAACCCATTACCATACTTACAATAATAATATTAAAATTTTAGAATAGAATATTAACAAAAGAATAAAGGCGAGCAACCATTAATAAGCTCGCCTAATTTAGGAAATTCAGGAGGAAAAAAATGGAAAGTAGTAAAGCAAATAAAATTTATAAAGTTATAATGTTAATACTTATAACTGCAATAGTAACATTTATGGTTACATCAATAGGAATGTACAATTATTTTGTAAAATCTGAACCAGGAAGAATGACAGTTGTAGGAAATATTGAGAAAAACGGAGACGACTATAAAACGCTTAATGCTAAACTTCAAATAGTTAAAGACTTTTTAAATAAAAACTACATTGGAGAACTTGATACAGACAAAATGGTAGAAGGAGCAATTAAAGGCTATGTAGAAGGCGTTGGAGATGAATACACAGAATATTTATCAAAAGATGAATATGAGGAATTAATAGTAAATGTAACAGGAGACTTTGTAGGAATTGGTGTATATATCTATAAAGATAGCGAAGGAAATTTGATTGTATTATCACCAATAGAAGGTTCACCATCAGAAGAAGTGGGAATTGAAGCAGGAGATATTATCTTATCTATTGATGGAGAGAACTGTAGCGAAATGGATATAAATGTTGCTTCTTCTAAAATTAAAGGTGAAGCTGGAAGCACTGTAGAACTAGAAATTCAAAGAGGAACTGAAGTATTCAAAAAAACTGTTACAAGAAGAAGTGTAGAGATTAAAGATAGTACATCTAAAGTATTAGATGGAAATATTGGGTATATAGCACTTTCAACATTTGATACAGACTGTTCAAAGAAAATAAAAAAATATATGGAAGAATTCCAAAACAAAGGAATAAGCTCTGTAATATTAGATTTAAGAAACAACACAGGTGGCGTAGTTGATGAGGCTGTTAAGATTTCTGAGTTATTTGTTGAAAAGGATAAGGCAGTTTTATGTTCATATAACAAAGCAGAAAATGAAACAATCATTAAATCAAAAAGTGGTAAATATAAAGATATAAACCTTGTATTGCTAGTTAATGGATATTCAGCAAGTGCAAGTGAAATTGTTACAGCAGCTTTAAAAGATAATAAAGCAGCAACAGTTATTGGAACAAGAACCTATGGAAAAGGTGTAATGCAAGAAATACAACCATTATTTGATGGAGCAATTAAAGTTACTATAGAAGAATTCAAAACACCAAATGGTGATAAAATAAATAAAAAAGGAATAACTCCAGACATAGTTATTGAAGATGATGCAAATACTATAGAAGATGAGCAATTACAAAAAGCAATTGAGATATTAAAATAAGAGAGGTATATATGAGTTTAGAAAAAAAACAGGCAATACGCTTTCATACAATGGCAATAATATTAATAATAATTTTTTGCATGGCAATAACACCAAAAACTTTACAAAATGATACTTTTTATACAATAAAAATTGGTGAGTATATTTTAGAAAATGGCATAACAATGCAAGAGCCATTTTCTTGGCATAAGAATTTAGAATATACATTCCCACATTGGGCATATGATGTATTTATTTATTCAATATACAACATAGGTGGAATGACAGGTATTTATATTTCAACAATAATACTTGCATCAATTTTAGGTATGCTACTATATGCCGTAAATGTAAAACTTGCTAAGAACAAAATAATATCATTTGTATTAACCATTGGAACAATGTATCTAATGAAACAATATATATGTGCCAGAGCACAACTTGTAACATTTATACTATTTGTATTAACAATATATTTTATAGAAAGATTTTTAGAAACTAAAAAGATAAGGTATGCAATAGGTTTAATTGTAATTCCAATTTTAATTGCAAACCTACATGTAGCAACATTCTACTTCTACTTTATCCTATATTTGCCTTATATTGCAGAATTTGTATTATACATTTTTGCATATGCAAATGTAATAATAAGTGGAGCAATGATTGATTCTATAAGAAAGAAGATAGAGAAACAAGGAGAAACAGAGGAACTCCTTGAAAAACTTCAAAAAGTGGAGAATAAGCATAAAAAACTAAAAGAAAAAGAAGATAGTAGGCTAGAAAAACCATATAAAATAAAAATGACATATCATGATAATATAAAATTCTTAATAATAATAATGTTAATATGCTTATTTACAGGCTTTTTAACACCTCTTGGAACAACACCATACACATACTTAATAAAAACAATGCAAGGAATAAGCACAAAAAATATAATGGAACATCTACCAACAGTACTTGCCGAAAATAAAAATCTATTGGTAACATTTGCAATATATATTGCAGTAATTGCATTTACAAAAGTTAAAATAAGACTTTCAGATTTATTTTTAATAGGAGGCTTAGGGCTTTTGGCAATACTTTCAAGAAGACAAGCATCTATGTTTTATTTAATACGGAGTGATTCCATTAAATAGAATGTTGGTTCAATTAGGTTTACAATACAATAAAGACTTTATAAAGAAACTTGAGGAAAAAACATCAACAATTTTAGGAATAACAATTATAACAATAGCAGTAATAGTAATTGCAATATTGTTATATAAGCCACATAAAGATGATGCATATATTGATGAAAGCTCATATCCAGTACAAGCTGCAGAATGGATAAAGGAGAACTTAAACTTATCAGAAATTACACTATATAATGAATATAACTATGGAAGTTACTTGATTTACCAAGACATTCCTGTATTTATAGATTCAAGATGTGATTTATATTTGCCAGAATTTAATGAAAATGTATATGTGTTTAAAGACTTTTTAAACCTAAACAACATGAACATTAAAAACATGGAAGAAAAAATAGAAGAATACGGTTTTACCCATTTTATAGTTTCAAATGGGGTAAAAATGAATATGTATTTAGATTTAAAACCAGTTGAATATAAAAAAATATATCCAAACGACAAAGTTAGTGACAATAATTTCTCAATTTATGAAAGGGTAAAATAATATGAAGAAAAATTCTATAATTATTGCAATAAGTGTTGTAATAGACCAAATCTTAAAGGTAATAGTATATAATACTATCGGAGCATCAGGACAAACAATTAATCTAATTCCAGGAATGCTTCAGCTTACTTATGTTGAAAACACTGGTGCTGCTTTTGGTTTCCTTAATGCAAGATGGTTTTTAGTAATAGCTGATATACTAATAATATTTTTCATAATAAAAATATTATTAGATAAGAAATATCCATTAAATGATAAAGCAAAAACGGGCTTAAGCTTAATCATTTCAGGTGGAATAGGAAACCTAATAGATAGAATTTTTAGAGGCTTTGTTATAGACTATATAGATATAACACAAATTATAGATTATCCAGTATTTAACTTTGCAGATATTTTGGTGGTTGTTGGTGTGATATTAATAATTGCTACAATAATTGTAAATACAGTAAAAAGTCAGGAGAGCATAAATGAAAACGTATAAAATAGAAGAGATAGGAAGACTAGATAAAGTAGTAAGTAATCTGGAGCAAAACATATCTCGAGAAGCAATACAAAGAATGGTAAAAACAGGAAAAATTTTGGTAAATGGCAAGCAAGAAAAGGCATCATACAAAACTACAGTAGGAGATGTAATAACTTTAGAAGAAGAAATTCCTAAAAAAATAGAGCTAAAACCACAAGAAATGCCACTAGATATCATTTATGAAGATGAGGATATGCTTGTAATAAACAAGGAAAAAGGCATAGTTGTGCACCCAGGAAATGGTAACCCAGATGGAACACTTGCAAATGCAGTAATGGCAAAGTGCAAAGGTTCTTTATCAGGCATAGGAGGAAAAATAAGACCAGGAATAGTACATAGAATAGATAAAGATACATCTGGTTTAATAATAGTTGCAAAAAATGATACAGCACATTTAAATTTAAGTAAGCAAATACAAGATAGAAAAGTAAAGAAAACATATATAGCTCTAGTAAGAGGCGTAATAAAGGAAAATGAAGCAACAATTAATATGCCAATAGGTAGAAGTAGTAAAGATAGAAAAAAGATGGCTGTAACAAAAGATGGTAAAGAAGCAATAACACATTTTAAAGTATTAAAAAGGTATAATGGTTTTACTTTATTAGAAGTAAAAATAGAAACAGGAAGAACACATCAAATTAGGGTACATCTATCTGAAATTGGATATCCAGTAGTTGGAGACGAAGTTTATTCAAATGGTAAAAACCCATTTGGGGTAAAAGGTCAAATGCTACATGCAGAAAAACTAGAATTAAAGCATCCAAGAACAGGTAAAGATTTAACATTTGAGGCACCTGTGCCAAAATACTTTGAGAATATAATAAATCAATTAGAAAAGGAATAAATATGGAGGAAATTAGATTACAAAAATACTTAGCAGAAGCTGGAGTTGCATCAAGAAGAAAAAGTGAAGAATATATAACTCGGAGGCAGAGTAAAGGTTAATGGAAAGTTAGTTACTGAGCTTGGAACAAAAGTAGATCCAGAAAAAGACAAAGTAGAAGTTGATGGAATACTTTTGGAAAAGCCAAAAGATACTCATACATATATTTTACTTAATAAACCAATAGACTGTGTAACAACAGCAAAAGACCAGTTCGGAAGACAAACGGTTTTAGATTTAGTAAAAACAAATAAAAGATTAGTTCCTGTTGGAAGATTAGATATGTACACATCAGGAGCACTAATACTTACAGATGACGGAGATTTTGTATATAAAATAACACACCCAAAACACGAAATTACAAAAACATACACTGTAACCTTAAAGGGAATTGTAACAAAAGAAGATGTGCAAAAACTTGAAAATGGTGTAGACATAGGCGACTTTGTAACAAGCAAGGCAAAGGTAAGAATATTAAAAACAGATGAAGAACAAAACAAATCAAGACTTGAAATAACAATACATGAAGGAAAGAATAGGCAAGTAAGAAGAATGTGTGTAGCAATAGATAGAAAAGTACTTGCACTTCATAGAAGCAAAATTGGTAATATAGGTGTAAAAGACCTAAAATTAGGTACATGGAGATACCTAAAACAAACAGAAGTTGACGAATTGTTAAAAAATTGATAAAATATATATGTAGGAGGGGTTTTTATGGTATCAGATGAAGAAATTAAAACCAATGTATCTCCATTCGCAATTAGAGAAGGAGAAATAAAAACTTTTGATGGAAAAGATGGATATGTTTCAATAAACCAAATAATTAATAAAATCAATATTGGACATATAACAGATATTCATTTCCAAATATTAGAATTAGTAAATGAGTTTGAGTTTATAACCTCAAGACAAATATTTCAAATATTAGAGTCAAGAGGAGTAGAGATAAAGTCTCAAGATAAATTAAATAACAAATTAGAACAATTAATAAAGACTAAAATTCTAACAAGATATTATTTTACAGCAGAAGATGGAAAAGGAATTTACAGAATTTATTCATTGGAAAAAATGGGAAAATACCTTTTAAATTCAAGAGGTGTTGAATGTAAGTGGCAACCAACAGATAACACAAAACCAGTTGCAATGATAAAGAAAAGACTTGCAGGAAACCAAGTAATAGTATCTTATTTAAGAAAAGTAAAAGCATTTGATAGCTATACAGTAAAGCCAGTTTTAAATAGTAAACAAACAGGAAAAGTATTCAAATTACATGCAGGAATTAAAGTTACAAAAGCAGGAAAATCTGCAAGCTTAATATTTGAAGCAGTAAGAAGAGAAGAAGACTGGGAAAAGAAATTAATAGATAGAATGAAACTTCTAAAAGACTTCTATGAAAACTTTGTAACATTTGATTCTGGATATGATATTAAACCACAATTAGTATTGTTATGCGAAGATGATAAACATACAATAGAAGCATTTAAAACAATTGTTACAAATAAGCTTGAAATATCAAATGCAAACATATACTTTACAACAGACTTAAAACAAAACTTACCAAGCTTAACAAATTCTTTAACAGAGTTTGTAATAGATGAAGAAACAGGTAAATATAAAATTCAAGAATTGAATTTGAAAATTTTAGAGTAAAAAATAAAAGCGACTTTTAAGTAGTCGCTTTATTTTTTATTTCTTTTTCTTTTCACCTAAGTTAAAACTAACTGCATCTTCATTATTAAATAATACACTAGAATCTGTTGTGTCAGTTTGAATTGGATCAATTTCAACATCCTCATTATCGAAGTCAATATAATTTGGATTAAACTTATTCTTTTTAACCTTTTTAGTTTCTTCATGTGCAATACCACTATTAAACTTATCAAAGTTGTATTCCTTAAGTTTATGAGGTTCTTTATATTTAGACTCTAAGAAATCTAATGTTCCATAATTTACAACATTTTTACCTTTGCTATCTTTCATTTTGTAAATACATGTTTTAAACTTCAAACCTTGTATTTTAGCAACAGACATAATGTCTTTCCATGCCCAGTTTATACCATCAATCTTATCTGGTGTATAACTATTAGGTGCAGACCATTCACGTCTTTGTCCAAATTCTTTTTCCCACCATGCATATTCTTCTGGAGTACAATTACCAAATGTAATTTTAGTTGGGCAGTTAGATAAAAGTGTTTGCATAAATGGACTAGATGCACCGCCTAAGCTAGATAGGGTAGGTACAGCAAGTATTGTTCCAACTCTATATTTTCTATATAATGTAACCATATCAGAGAAGAATGGACTTGCATATTTATCAAATTCATCAACATACAAGAAGTATGGAATTCTTGTTTTATCTGAACCAGGTCTACCTTCAACAGCACACATAAGTAGTGTTAAGAAGAAACGACCAAATCCTGCATGTGCAGTACCACCAATATCTGCAGGTCTTGTACATAATAATACAACTTCGCCATCTTGTAATACTTTATTAAAGTCTAAGTTATTTGTTCTGTTACAAATTATATCCCTTACACTTCCAGCCCTTAATAAATTTTCAAGTTCAGCTGTAGCGAAGTGAACATATCTTTCCATATCTTTACGCCCAGTAGAATCTTTATAAAAGTGTTGCTCAAAGTATGCAAGTTGGAATTTATATTTTTCCACTAAATCTGGTTCTTTCTTTAAGTCTTCGCATAAGTCTTCTACTAAGTCAAAGTTTGTTAAACATTCCAAAACATCTTCTAGGTTAGGTAAGTCACCATTATGGCGTCTTGGATATAATTCACCTAAGAATACACATATATTTTGAATTGCTTGGTAAGCTAAGTCTTTCATATATGCAAGTTCAGCTGTAGCACTTGCAGCATTGTATAAACCTTCTATTGTTAAAGCAATCATTAAACCTGCAAGAGATGGAGTAGGTAATGTAAATGGGTTTAGACCAATTGATGTTGAATCAAGAGGGTCGATAACATGTACTGGAATACCAAAGTTTTTAGCAACATCTGCAATTTTATAAGTTTGATCTGGGTCTGGTGTAACAGATGCTAAACCTAAGTTTTTATAAACTATAGTACCATCAGACATTGTTCCATAAATTAATTTACTCATAGCAGTTTTGTATGCTTTTTCTCTGCCTTCAGCAGGTGTAATCATGCTAAGATTAAAATGGCTATTCAAATATTCTTTACCATATGGGCAATTTAAAACAGCCAAGCCATTTTTAAGTGCATTGTAGCCCATTTCTTTTGAAGTTTCATTAAAGAAATACTTTTTCTCTAAATCTCTAGCCATCATAGGTTCCATAACTAAAGCAGATTTTCCTGTACCAGAAGGACCAACTATTAAAGTTGTTTCATATCTTCTTTTTTCAAGTAGCTTAACAGGTTTACCTGTAGATCTATCTGTACATAAGGTTATTTCATAACTATATGGCCCAACACTATCTGGTGGGTTTGTAATATCAATACCACCAAAGTCCAAAATAGAATCCTTGTAAGAGTTTGGGAATATTGGGTCATTAATCTTTTTATATAACCAGAAGAACAATTTATAAAATGTTGTTAAGATTATATAAATAGGTGTTAATGAAAGTGCTCTTTTTGTAGCCTTAGCAAAACCTGCAAGTAATGCATTTGAGTTAGGTACAGAAAGTACACCAATCCAAGCCAATCTATTTAACCATTGTATAATCATTGAAATTCCAATTATATAGAATGCAACCCAGAAAGCATAAAAGTAAGAAATTTTACTTTTATCTGATTTTGAAAATTTTGAAGGGATTGCAAATGCATAAGCAAACACAGGGCATGCTAATGCCAAAGTATATCTAATTGGTCCCCAATAACTAACCGACATTCCTGTGAAGCATAAAAAAAGTAGCTCTACAATTCTATCTACTAATATATATGCGGTTAATAAAGTAAGGATATATGTAAAAAATGTGTTTCTATCTGTTTTTAAAACCTTTAAAAATTTATCTAATAATTTCACTGTTTGTTCCTCCAAACCTAATATATCTATACATATATATTATCCTATAAAACACGAAAAAAAACAAGTCTTTTTAGTAATTTTATTACAAAAATTACCATAAAATTGTAGTAATTATATGGAATGGAGGCTGATTTTTGAAAAATAATAAGCAAAGCTTTATGCAAGGCGTAATGGTACTCATGTTATCCCAGATAATTATTAAGATAATGGGGTTAGTATATAAAATATATTTAACAAACAAAAGTGGCTTTGGAGATACAGGAAATGCCATATTTTCAGCAGGCTTTCAAGTATATGCAATGTTTTTGGCAATATCATCAATAGGTGTTCCAAATGCAATATCTCAGTTAATATCTGCAAAGGTAGCGGTAGGAGATAACAAGGGTGCATACAGAATATTTAAAATTGCAATATCTATTTTTGGTTTAGTTGGCTTTTTAGGAACTGTTATTTTATTCTCAAATGCAAAGTTAATTTCTAATGCGTATTTAGGAATACCAGAAGCTGAGATGACTATAATAGCACTAGCTCCATCGGTTTTCATTGTATCTATTCTAGCTGTACTTAGAGGCTATTTCAATGGTAGAGAAAGAATAAAAGTTACTGCAAATTCACAAAGTTTAGAGCAAGTTTTAAAAACAATTTTTACATTTGCTATTGTAGAAATATTTTCACATATCTCAAAAAACAATACAAGTATGATGGTTGCAGGAGCAGCAGTTGCAAGTACTTTATCTACCTTTTTTAGTTTTGGATATTTATACATATCATATATAAAGAACAAAAGAGAAATATGGAAAGATGTTCTAACATCAACTGAATGTGAAAAAGAAAGCATATCAAAAATAATTAGAAACATATTAAGCATATTTTTCCCAATAGCACTAACATCACTTCTAGGTTCTTGTAATAGAAGTATAGATGCATTTACAATAGTAAATACTATTAGCAAATTTATGACAACAGAAGATGCAAAATTTCAATATGGAATATTAACAGGCAAAGTTGAAGGTTTAATTGTATTACCATATTCATTTAATATTGCATTTGCAACAACGCTAATACCTTCAATGGCAGCATCTCAAGCAACTGGGGAGATAAATAAGGCAATTCAAAGAATAAAATTTTCAATACTTGCAACAATATTAATAGCATTGCCGTGTACAGGTGTATTTTTCATTTTTGCAGATCCAATACTTAAATTATTGTTTCCAAATGCATATTTAGGCAAAACAATGTTAAAACTATGTTCATTAAGTATAGTATTTGTTGCAATAACTCAAACAATAGGTGGAGTTTTGCAAGGATTAAAAAAGGTGAAAGAACCAGCAATTGCAATTGGAGCAGGAGCAATTGTAAAACTTGTATTAAACCTTATCTTATTACCTATTGAAGGTTTAAATATAAATGGGGCAATAATTGCAACAATTGCAAGTCATATAGTAGTGTTTAGCATAAGCTTTTATTATTTAAAGAAATATGTTAGCATAAATTTTGGCATTATTAAATTTATAATAAAACCAATACTTGCAACAGTAGGTATGATTATAACGGCATATTTAATATATACAAGATTTTTGAATATCAATTCACAAAACATAAGACTTATAATATCTTTATTTAGTGGCATGGGAATATATATTATGTTAATCACAAAGCTTAAAATACTATCAAATGATGAAATTTGCATGTTACCATATGGAAATAAATTGGTAAAAACTAAAAAGGCTAGAACACAGTAAAATAGCGAACTTCAGGATTTGAAAAAGCTGAAAGCATTGAAAACAAAAGAAATTTTACAGAAACATCAACAAAAAAAAGAAGGATTTTAGCTAAATATGGCGAATTATCTAAGTAGTAGATGTGATTTCTACATCAATACAAACTTTATAGGAGGTAGTTTTAAATGAACAAAGCTGAATTAATCGCAGCAATAGCTGCAAAAACAGGAGATACTAAAAAAGGAGCAGAAGCATCTGTAAACGCATTCGTAGATGTAGTAACAGAAGCATTAACAGAAGGAGATAAAGTTCAACTAGTTGGATTTGGTTCTTTTGAAGTAAGAAAAAGAGCAGCTAGAAAAGGAAGAAACCCACAAACTAAGGAAGAAATCAAAATACCTGCATCAAAAGCTCCAGTATTCAAAGCTGGTAAAGCTCTTAAAGATTTAGTAAACAAAAAATAAGGTTTATATAAAGTAAAAAAGCGACCTAAAATTAAGGTCGCTTTTTCAATAACTAAAAAAGGAGAACCTTTATGGAACAGATTTTTTCAGTGAAGAATATTGTTATATATTTAATCTTAATAAATATAATTGCATTTTTAGCAATGTATATAGATAAAAGAAAAGCAAAAAAAGGTAAAAGAAGAATTCCAGAAAAAACATTATTTATACTTGTAGGGCTAGGTGGAGGAATAGGAGGAATTCTTGGAATGTACCTATTTAGACATAAAACAAAGAAAACAAGATTTGTAATAGGCTTTCCAGCCATACTAATATTTGAAGTTTTAGTAGTTATAGCAATACTTGTAGCCAACAAATAGCAAACAAAATTGCTGTGCACATAAAATGAAAAAATAAAAAAACAAGTAGACAAAGAAATATTAAAAGACAAAAAACGACAAAAACAGAACGTTACAACACGAGTTATTCACAGAGTTATCCACAGTATCCACAGGCAAAAAATAAAATAGACACAAGGTAACATAAAATAAAAACAAAGCAAAAAATGAAAATCTAATGGTAAAAAATCTAAAAAACTATTGATAATACGAAGAAAATAGTATAAAATATATGTCGTTAATGAAAGGAAAGTGATGTAGCAATGGAAAAATCAATGGATAAGATTGTTAATTTATGTAAGAGTAGAGGATATATATACCCAGGGTCTGAGATTTATGGGGGACTTGCTAATTCTTGGGATTATGGACCTTTGGGAGTAGAGTTTAAGAATAATGTTAAAAGAGCATGGATGAAGAAGTTTATTCAAGAGAATAAATATAATGTTGGACTAGATGCTGCAATATTAATGAACCCAGAAACTTGGGTTGCTTCAGGACATGTTGGAGGTTTTAGTGATCCTCTTATAGACTGCAAAGAATGTAAAACAAGACATAGAGCAGATAAGTTGATAGAAGACTGGCTAAAAGAAAACAACAAGGAAGAAGTTGTAGATGGTTGGTCAGATGAAAAAATGGTAGATTTTATACATGATAATAACATTAAATGCCCAGATTGTGGTGCAAGTAATTTCACACCAATTAGAAAATTCAATTTAATGTTTAAAACATTCCAAGGAGTAACAGAAGATACAAAATCTGAGTTATACTTAAGACCAGAAACAGCACAAGGAATATTTGTAAACTTTAAAAATGTATTAAGAACAACAAGAAGAAAACTTCCAATGGGAATTGGTCAAGTAGGTAAATCATTTAGAAATGAAATAACACCAGGAAACTTCTTATTTAGAATTCGTGAATTTGAACAAATGGAATTAGAGTTCTTCTGCAAACCAGGAACAGATATGGAATGGTTTAAATATTGGAGAGCATTCTGTAAGGAATGGCTTTTAAGCTTAGGAATGAAAGAAGAAAGTTTACGACTAAGAGACCATTCACCAGAAGAATTATGCTTCTACAGTAAAGGAACAACAGATATAGAATTTAAGTTCCCATTTGGTTGGGGAGAATTATGGGGAATAGCAGATAGAACAGACTATGACCTAAAACAACATATGGAACATTCAAAAGAAGACTTTACATATTTAGACCAAGAAACAGGAGAAAAATTCGTTCCATACTGTGTAGAGCCATCATTAGGCTGTGATAGAGTTGCACTTGCATTCCTTTGCAATGCTTATGATGAAGAAGAAATTGCAGAAGGAGATGTAAGAACAGTATTACACTTACACCCAGCACTAGCACCTTATAAAGTAGCGGTTTTACCACTATCTAAAAAACTTTCAGCAAAAGCAGAAGAAATATATGCAAACCTATCAAAGAAATACATGTGTGAATATGATGAAGCAGGAAGCATAGGAAAGAGATATAGAAGAGAAGACGAAATAGGAACACCATATTGCATAACAATCGACTTCGAAACAGAAAACGACAACTCAGTAACAATAAGAGACAGAGACACAATGGAACAAGTAAGAGTAAAAATAGATGACTTAGAAAAATGGATAGATGAAAAAATAGCATTTTAAAGTATAATATAAAAGCAAAGAGCCTTAAACAACAAAGGCTCTTTGCTTGCAATTAAAGTGAATTTTCTAAAGAGTCTATTATTTTAGAAATAACTGTTTTGTTATCCATTTTGGAATGTATAACTGTTAGAATATAAACATTAGAATTAATAATGACATAAATAACCTTGTGACTTCTAAAAATTATCTGACGAATATGTAAATCATTAGAAAATAAATGTAATTGTTTGCCTAAATAAGGCATTTGATCTAGAATTTCAATATATTCTATTAACTTAAGAAAGTAGTTCTTAATAGTGGTTTGAGAATCTAGTCGAGCAGTATTTATAAACTCCATTACATCTTCTTTAGCTGGTTTTGTCCAGATTAGCATTTTAAAATCAACTCTTTCATTTCATCATTTGTAATAACATCGCCATTTTCAATGGCTTTCAAACCTTCATGAACTTTGCAGTAAATCAAAAAATCATTTAAAGTATTTTGTTTAGATGAATAACTTTTCAAATTTGTTATGGGTTTTATTAATTTTTGTTTTTCTTTCACAGCGCATCACTTCCTTATAAAATATTTAAGAAGTAACAGTGCTCATAAATACTACATGCTAATAGTATAACAAACAAGACCTCAAATATCAACCAATTAGTAAAAAATATTAAAAAATTCTCTTGAAATTTATTTCAAAATATGATTTAATACTAAACGTAATTGGGAGAAGAAGCTTAAATACTATTTAGAATTTAATACATACAAAAGCTCCGATGAGATTTGGCGAACTTTTATATAGGAAATTTGAATAGTAACAAATTTTACAAAAACTTTTGAAAAAAGTATTGACATTTTTTAAATATGATATATAATACTACCAAACAAAGGTTTGAAATAAATTAGGAGGAATTTTATGAGTACAGATAATTTAGAAAAGAAAAAAGCATTAGAAGCAGCATTAGGACAAATTGAAAAACAATTCGGTAAAGGTTCAGTTATGAAACTTGGAGAATACCAAGCAATGAATGTTGAAGCAATTCCAACAGGAGCATTAAGCTTAGACATTGCACTTGGAATTGGTGGTATTCCTAGAGGAAGAATTATAGAAATTTTTGGACCAGAATCTTCTGGTAAAACAACACTTGCACTTCATGCAATAGCAGAAGCTCAAAAACTTGGAGGAGAAGCAGCATTTATTGATGCAGAGCATGCTTTAGACCCAGTATATGCAAAACATTTAGGTGTTGATATAGATAATTTAATAGTATCACAACCAGATACAGGAGAACAAGCTTTAGAGATAGCAGAAGCATTAACAAGAAGTGGAGCAATAGATATTATAGTTGTAGACTCAGTTGCAGCATTAGTTCCAAAGGCTGAAATTGATGGAGATATGGGAGATGCACACGTTGGTTTACAAGCAAGACTTATGTCTCAAGCATTAAGAAAACTTGCAGGTGTAATTAATAAATCTAAAACAGTTATAATTTTCATAAACCAATTAAGAGAAAAAGTTGGAATAATGTTTGGAAACCCAGAAACAACACCAGGTGGTAGAGCACTTAAATTCTATGCATCTGTAAGATTAGATATAAGAAAAATTGAAAATATTAAAACAGACGGAGAAGTTACAGGAGCAAGAGCAAGAGTAAAAGTTATAAAAAATAAAGTAGCACCACCATTTAGAGAGGCTGAATTTGATATAGTATATGGTAGAGGCATATCAAAAGAAGGAAATATACTAGATTTAGCAGTAAACTTAAACTTAGTAGAAAAAGCTGGCGCATGGTTTAGCTACAATGGAGAAAAAATCGGACAAGGTAGAGAAAACGCAAAAGCATATTTAAAAGAACACAAAGAAGTTGCACAAGAACTTGAAGAAAAGATTAGAGAAAACTTTAGACAAGCATTTGAAAAGAGCCTTGGAGATGAAGAAGAAGACCCAGAACAAGAAGTAGAACCAGAAGAATAATAAATTACAAAGAAGTCGCAAGACTTCTTTGTAAATATATAGAGCTTTTAGGAGGAACAAATGGAGGACTATATTGAATTTGACAAACTTAAGACAAAAGTGTTAAAATATGCATTGTACAAAAAAAGAAGCGAAGCAGAAATTAGAAGAAAATTTGCAGAAAACTCTGGAGAAATGCTAGATGAGGTTATAGAAAATCTAAAAGAAAATGGCTATATAAACGACTTTTTATACATACAAAAAACAGTAGATGAATTCCAAAGACTTAAAAACTTATCAATAAAAGAGCTAGAATATAAGCTACTTTCAAAAGGTATAAATAAGCACGATTTGGAAGATTATATATCTCAAAACAAAGAAGATTTATTAGAATATGAAATAAATTCTGCAAGAAATATATTTATAAAAAAGCAAGCAACAATGGAAAAAGAAGATGTTGTACTATATTTAAAGAAAAAAGGATATTTAAGTGAAAGCATTACACTTGCACAAGATTAGAGGGAGAAAATAATGGCAATGAATGATATACTAACTTTGGAAACAAAAAAATATAACATAAAACTAGAAAACTTTGAAGGTCCACTTGATTTACTATGTCACTTAGTAGATAAAAACAAAATGGAAATAGATAAAGTAAATATAACACAAATAACAGATCAATATATTGAATACCTAAATGCAATGGAAGAATTAAATCTAGAAATTGCAAGTGAATTCATAGTTATGCTTTCAACCCTTGTGTATTTAAAATCTAAAAACCTTTTACCAAAAGAGGTGGAAAATGAAGAAGAAATTACTGAAGAAGAACTTATTAGAAGAATTATAGAATACAAAAAATATAAAGAAATTATAAAAACTTTAAGAGAAAACTATAATGTATATTCTAAAAGAAACTTCAAATTGCCAGAAAAAATTGAACTTCCAAGCAGAAAGTTAGAGAGAAAATACGAAAAAGAGGATATTGTACAAAGCTACAAGTTTTTAATAGAAAAAAATGAAAACAAGAAAAACAAAAATGCCATAAACATTGAAAAAATAGCAATACTAGAAACAGTAACAGTAGCAAGCAAAGTAAAAGATATATTTAAAGAACTAGTAAAAAAACACAAATTTATATTTAGTAAATTATGTACAAGCAAGAAGTATACCAAGCTAGAAACAGTAACAGCATTTTCAGGCGTTTTAGAATTAAGCAGAAGAAACAAGATAATAACAAACCAAGAAAAAAACTTTGGAGACATATTAGTTGAGAAAAAGTAAGCAATTTTCTTGCTTTTTATAAAATATTGTGTTACAATAATATGGACAATAAAAAAGTAAAGTCAAATGAGAGGAGAACAAGCATGAAAACAGTTCTAATTATAATATATGTAATAGTTGCATTAGTATTAACAGTATTAACTCTAATGCAATCAAAAGATGATGATGGTATGTCAGCAGCTATTACAGGAGGTTCTTTCTATGAGAAAAATAAAGGAAGAACTAAAGAAGGTAAACTTAGAAGAAATACAATAATTCTAGGTGTTGCATTTATAGTACTTGCAATAGTACTTGGAATATTTTATTAATCTAAAAAATACCATTAACCCATATTACAACATTTGGGAATATAAGGCCGTATAGTAGCAATTATAAACGTAACAATACCTGCAAAGGTATTGTTATTTGTTTTTATCTCATAAATTCCAAAACTAACAGCTCTAACAAAAAAGTATAATGAAATAATTGCAAAAATTATAATCATAAAACTCCTCCTAAAGTTTATTATATAAATAGCCACTTTGAAGTTCAGAATGAACAGTTACTTTAAAAAAAGCATTTGGGTAATTGTTTTCCCAATCTGAATCCAGCCAGTCTTGCCATGTTGCGTATTTTGGAAGCAAATATTCTCCAAACCCTACAATATCTGATTTTAATGCCTTTGATGTTTTATATAAATATGAAAGAACATGTGCCTCAATATTATCACAAAGAGCTTCATTTAAGGTGTTCATGCAAGCTTCATTAGATAAATCTATAGAACTATAAATTGTAGGTATGTTCCCAGTTAGCCAGATTTCACATTCTATAAATGGATAGTTATTAACCAAAGAAACTTTTCTTTTGGTTTCCTTGCTTAAACTAATATATAAAGAAATGTTGGTGCTAGGTTCGAAAGGGTTTGTTATATTAATTGTTGCGTTTTTTAAATCATTAGTTATAATTAAATGGCACAAGGTTTCTATGTTATTTAATTCACCCACTAATTTATCTCCACGAAACACGGCAAGTCCCATACTTTCAACATTGTTTTTAGACTCAATAGGTGTTCCGACCAGCAATATAGTCATCATCAAGTAGAGAAGCATTTGGGTTAACTCTGCTTTGAGTTTCTTTTGTATTAATTCCAGCAAGTATTGCAGAAGCATTAGAAGATGTGTTCAAAATGTTGTAATAAAAATCTGCAAGTGATATATTATCAAGGTAACCAGTGTATTCGCTAGAATTAAAGTTTTGTTCAAAATATTCAGCTGGGTTTGATTCAAAAACAGGTTTTGAATTTTCTAAAAAATCGTAAGCATCACATTTACTTATTATAATACTGCAATCAGGTCTAAGCTCTATGTTATTCATTAAAGTATAAATTACATCAGAAATACCAGAAGAGGAATATTCTTCAGAAATTATAACAGCTTTACAATGTGAAAGGTTAACTTGTTTACTTATATAGCTATTAATTAAGCTAATTCCAGAATCTATACTTGAGCAGTCAACAGATAATATAGTTGAATTATCACTAGAAGAACTACCAGATGAAGAACTTGAAGATTCAGAGGAGTTTAAAACAGCAAATTGAATGCTAATTTTTACATCATGTGTGTCTGATGTATCTATTCCAAGTGCAATAGCATAAGCCTTATCTTCTATACCTCTGGAGCTTGAACAACCAGTAAAAAGAAAGATAGAAATTGAACAAATTAATAGCAATAAAAATACTTTTATTCTCATTTTTTATCCCTTCTTTTTTTGAAATTAGCAAAAACTAAAATCAAAAAGCTAACTACAAATATTAATAAAACAGAGTATGGCTTAAAAAAGTTTTTAGTAAAACTACCTACAGTTGAAAGATTTTTGAAAAATAGAGTAAACCCAAGCATAACTAAAGAAACACTACCAATTATTTCTTTGGAATTGCTAAGTTTAAAACTCTTTTTTATCATGTACGATATTAAATAAACATTAAGGCTTACAAATGATAGGAATGCTAAAAGCCAAATAAAAATGAATATAGCATCAATTCTTTGGAAGAAACGGCCAAGTGTTGCAAACCTTGCTATTAAATACAACGAAAGTGCTTCATCTGCTGTAAATGAATATGCAAATGTCATTGTTAAAGCAAGTGTAGTTAAAATAAAATACAATGCACATGAGATTACAGAAAATAAAGTTACTTTTTTAAAGTCTTTTGTGTCTTTTAAAAAAGGAGGTAAGAAGTACAAGTAAGCAATAACATTAAATGCAAAAACGTTTAAAGACTGAGTAACAAATGTGTTTTTTACACCATAGCCAAAAGCAGGGAAAAGCCTTTGCCAAGTAAAATCTCTAATTGAAATAGAGAACAATAAAACAATTGATAATACTGCAATTGGTATAACAACTAGGTTTGTACCATAAATTGCTTTTAGGCCAATTTTGCTAGAGATAATTACAGGTATAAATGTAATTAATAATAAAACTAAATAGTTGTATTCTGGGTAATATATAACATGCAAATCATTTACATAATACCTTAGAGATACTGCAGAAAATGACATGAAGAGCACAATAAATAAAATAGCCATAATTCCTTTAAGCCATGAACCACCTAAGTACTCAGAAACATCTAGAATATCATAACTTATAAAACGTTTGAAAAGAAATATTGCAACTAACATAAACAATATTGATAGAATGCTTACATACAAAACATTAAGCCATGAACCAGATCCACAGCTATTGAAAATAACTGATGTCATGTTAAAAATTATGTTGTTACTAATAACTGCCAAGCTTAGCCCCATAGCTTCAACTTTGCCAAGTTTTTGCATATCATTCATTTGAATTCTCCTTTCATTTTGTTATAGATTTACTCCAATATTTCCATTTCCTACTTATTCTAGGTTGTTCCTTAGGACGCTTTGTGTTTAAAAAGTCACTACGGTTTTCTCGTTTCCATATTGAGTGTATAAAATAAGATATAGATGTATTAAAATTCGTAACAGGTATATATGGCTCTAAGTAAGATACACCGAAAGAGTTTAAAGCACATAAAATAGAAAACTGTGTAAACAAACCAACAGCAATACCTAAAAAGCCTGCAATATAGCCTAAAAAAATGTATAGGAATTTGTAAATTCTAAAAGTAAAATTAAGCGAAAAATCAGGTATAGCAAATGAGCAAATACCAGTTAATGCAACAATTATAATAGATATTGGACTAACTAAATTTGCATTTACAGCAGCATCTCCCAAAATTAATGCACCAATAATTCCGTATTGTTGGACCAATAGGGTTAGGAATTCTAAGTCCAGCTTCACGTATTAATTCAAAAGATATTTCCATTAATAAAACTTCAAAAATTACTGGGAAAGGAACACTATTTCTTGAACCTGCAATTGTAAATAGAAGTGGAGTTGGAACAAGCTCGGTGTGAAAGTTTAAAACAGCAATATAAAGCCCAGGAAGTAGAAGTGTTATAAATGCAGCAATAAGACGAATGGTTTTTAGTAAGTTAGCATATTGGTGTTTTAAATTAAGATCTTCAGGAGAAGATAAAAAGTCAATAAAAACACCAGGAACAATAAGTGAGTAAGGCGAACCATTAACAAGTATTACAACTCTACCTTCAAGTAAATGATTTGCCGCTTTATCGGGCCTTTCAGTAGAAATCATTTGTGGAAATGCAACTTTGCTATCATCTTGTATAAGCTGTTCAACATTTCCGAGATGAAATAACATAATCAACATCTAAATTTGCAAGACGGTATTTTACTTCTGAAATTAGAGAGGAGTTTGCAATATTTTTCATGTAGCATACTGCAACCTGAGTTTTATTAGCTTTCCCAACTGTTGTACTTTCAATAATTAAATCAGGAGTATTAATTAATCTTCTTAAGATTGAAGTATTTGTTCTTAGCTTTTCAACAAATGCTTCTTGAGAACCTCTAACAACAATCTCATTTTTAGGGGTATCAATTCCTCTTGCCGCAAAACCTTTAACATCAATGGAAAATGCAATATTTACAGTATCTATAAAAAGTGCACAATTACCAGAATTTATTGCACTTGCAACTTCTGAAAATTTAGAAACTTTTTGAACACTGTTTTGTGGAAGAAGCTTATCAAAAATATAATCTTCAATACTAACTTTTTTTATCTTTTTGTATTCAACGCCACTTTTGGTTTGTGCAGGTTTAAATGAAGAATTGGTTTCCATTAAAGGTCTTAAAAGAAAATTGTTTACAAGCTCAGAGTCAATCATCCCATCTATACCAACAAAAAGAGCGGAATATTTCTTTCCTAAGATATTTAGGGTAAATGGACGAATGATAATATCACTATTAATTAAGCTGTTATATTGAACCTTAATGTATTCATAATTCTTATCTAAAGATTCAAATACATCATGGTCTGGCAAAAATGAATCTGGCAAGTCAACATCTTTAGAATTTGCATTGTTTTCGTCTAAAACAAAATTATATTTTACATTAGGAGTGTATGAAAAACATGACTTTAAAAAAACAATAAATTTATTCATAAAATGAGTTTTTCCATAAAAAGAAAAAATATTCCAAAATGTCTTGACTATTTTATAACTATTTGATATTATGATGCCATAAAGGTGGAGGTGATATATTTGAAGAAAACACTTAAAATAATAGCAATAATCGCAATAATGTTAGTAGCAGTATTTGCACTAACTGGCTGTGGAAACAAGTTAGTAGCAACAAAGGATGTTGAAGGTACAGAATCAGAACCAAAACATTCAGAAAAAATCGAAATATCTTTTAAAGATGACAAAGTTAACAAAGTAAAAATGACATATACTTTTGATAACAAAGATGACGCTAAGAAATTTGTTGATAGCTACAATGCAATATTAAGCTTAGCAAATGCTTTCGCATCAGGAGATGAATCTATTTCTTTACCAACAATGGAACAAAAAGGTAAAAAAGCAATAATGGAAATGGATGCTAAAATGTATTCTGAAATGGGTGGAGATACAGAAGCTGGCATGACAAAAGACGAAGTTAAAGCAAGCTTAGAAGAAGAAGGATACAAAGTAAAATAAAATACTTATAAAACACAAGAAAATCGGAGCAATCCGGTTTTTTTGCGTTTCTACTTGCATAAAATTAATTTATGTAATATAATACATCTATTCACTAAACTTTTAAGTGAATTTGAAAACTTGAAGATCCCTAAAAATAGGGATAAAGGAGGTATTTTATGTGTGGTATTGTTGGATATATAGGAACTAAAAATGCAACACCAATATTATTACAAGGATTAAAAAGATTAGAATACAGAGGTTACGATTCAGCTGGAATTGCTGTAATTGAAAATGGAAAAATTGAAGTTAAAAAAGATAAAGGAAGAGTAAGTAATTTAGAGGCAGTACCTGGAATAAATGATTTAAAAGGAACTATAGGAATTGCACATACAAGATGGGCAACACATGGAAAACCAGCTAAAGAAAATTCACACCCACATACAGATATGGATGGAACTTTTGCTGTTGTACATAATGGAATTATAGAAAATTATAATGAGTTAAAAAATATGCTAACAGAAAAGGGGTATAAATTTGTATCGCAAACAGATACAGAAATTATACCGAACTTAATAAACTATTATTATAAAAAAGATCATAAAAATGATGAATTAAAAGTTTTAAGAGCTGTAAGAAATGCATGTATGGATTTAAAAGGAAGCTTTGCTTTGGAAATAATCTCAAGCAACGCACCAGAAAATATGATAGTAGTAAGAAAAGACAGTCCATTAGTTATAGGAAAAGGACATGGAGAAAACTACATAGCATCTGATATTCCAGCAATTCTTTCATATACAAAAGATTTTTACTTTATAAATGATTACGAATTTGCAGTATTAACAAAGGATAATGTAAAATTTTATGATACAGACTTAAATGAAATAAAAAAGACAACTGATAGTATTGAATGGGATAGTAAGGGTGCTGAGAAAGACGGATATGAACATTTTATGCTAAAAGAAATAAATGAGCAACCAAAGGCTATAAGGGAAACAATAGGCACAAGATTAAATGGTTCAAAAGTTTGCTTTGACGAACTAAATTTTTCAAAAGAATACTTAGAAAGTTTAAATAAAATATATATTGTAGCATGTGGTACAGCTATGCATGCTGGATTAGTTGCAAAAAATATTATAGAAAAACTTTGTAAGATACCAGTAGAAGTTGATATTGCATCAGAATTTAGATATAGAGATCCACTTATTGATAACAAAACATTAACAATATATATTAGTCAATCAGGCGAAACAGCAGATACAATAGCTGCCTTAAAACTTGCAAGAGAAAAAGGGGCAAAAACACTTGCAATATCTAATGTTATAGGAAGTTCAATAACAAGAGAGGCAGACTATTCAATATATACACATGCAGGACCAGAAATAGCAGTTGCTTCAACAAAAGCATATACATCACAGGTAACAATGCTAACTTTAATTGCTTTATATTTTGCAGAAATTCTAGAAAGAGGAGACATGGAAAAGGTAGAAGCATTAAAGAAAGACCTATTAAAACTACCAGAAAAAGCTGAAGAAATACTAAAAAATACAAGCAAAATTCAAAAATTTGCAAAAAGAATTCATAAAGAAAAAGATATGTTCTTCTTAGGTAGAGGAGTAGATTATGCAGTAAGCTTAGAAGGTTCTTTAAAAGTAAAAGAAATATCATATATTCACTCAGAAGGATATGCATCAGGAGAATTAAAACACGGACCAATTGCTTTAATAGATACAGGTGTAACAGTTATAGCAACTATGACAGATAAAAACTTACTAGAAAAATCTATAAGTAATGTGCAAGAAGTAATTTCAAGAGGTGCAAAAGTGTTAGCAATAACAAATCAAGATGTAGAAAACAAAGGATTTGATACAATAATTAAAATTCCAGAAGTAACTACAGAAATTTCACCAGTACTTTCAATAATACCTTTACAACTACTAGCATATTACATCTCAACAGAAAAGGGATTAGATGTAGATAAACCAAGAAACCTTGCAAAATCAGTAACTGTTGAATAACTAAGAGGAGTGAAGAAAAAATGTACGCATACATAAGTGGAAAAATTGCAGATAAAGCAAACAATTATGTAGTAATAGATAATGGAGGCATGGGATATAAAATCTTTATGTCTCCATCAGTAATAGAAAAACTACCAGATGTTGGAGAATTCCAAAAAATACATACTTACTATTATGTAAGAGAAGATGTTATTAGCCTATATGGCTTTTTGACAAACGAAGAACTTAGAATGTTTGAATTATTGCTTTCAGTAAGTGGAATAGGTGCAAAATCAGCAATACAAATATTATCTAGTATTACACCTTCAAGCTTTGCTTTAGCAGTAATTTCAAATGACGTTTCAAAAATAGTAAAAATACCAGGAATAGGAAGTAAAACAGCTGCAAGAATAATATTAGAATTAAAGGATAAATTAAAAACAGAACAAGCAATAAGCAAAAATGAGCAAGTAAAAGAAGCAATTCATGAAAGCGAAAAAGATACTGAAGCAGTTGTTGCTCTACAAGTTTTAGGATATACTAGAAAAGAAATTGAAAAGGCTTTGGAAAAATTTGAAACACAAAATTTAACTGTTGAAGAAATAATTAAAAAGGCATTATCAATACTTGGAAAATAAGGAAGTGAAGCAGTATGGAGCCTTTAGCACATAGAGTTCGCCCAACAAAATTAGAAGAGTTTGTTGGGCAAGAAGAAGTTTTAGGAAAAGATAAAATATTATATAGAACAATAAAAGCAGATAGGTTAACAAGCGTTATTCTCTGGGGACCAACTGGCTGTGGTAAAACATCAATAGCCAAAGTAATTAGCAATACAACTAAATATAAGTTTATTCAATTAAATGCTGTAACAGCAGGTGTTGCAGATATTAAACAAGCTGTTGAAGAATCTAAAAATAGTTTATTTAACCCATCAGGAAAATGTATTTTATTTATAGATGAGATACACAGGTTTAATAAGCTTCAACAAGATGCACTGCTTCCATTTGTAGAAAATGGAACAATTATATTAATTGGTGCAACAACCGAAAACCCATATTTTTCAGTAAATAAGGCGTTAATCTCAAGGTCAATGGTAGTAAAGCTAAACCCTTTAACATATACAGATATTTTTAAGATTTTAAAAAATGCTTTAGTAAATAAAGAAGGACTTGGAAATTACAAAATAGATATTGAAGATAGTACTTTAGAAGCTATTGCCAAATTATCAGGTGGAGATGTAAGAACAGCATTAAATACACTTGAGCTTGCAGTGCTTACAACAGAAATGAATGGAGACGGAACAATAAAAATCACACAAGAAATTGCAGCAGAATGTATGGGTAAGAAAAAAACAATGTTTGATAAATCTGGAGACAGCCACTACGATAATATAAGTGCATTTATAAAATCAATGAGAGGTAGTGACCCAGATGCAACAGTATTTTACTTAGCAAGAGCAATAGATGGAGGTGAAGATCCAGTATTTTTAGCAAGGAGAATTGTAATTGCAGCATCAGAAGATGTTGGACTAGCCAACCCCAATGCCTTAGTGGTTGCAACATCAGCAATGCAAGCAGCAGCAAATGTTGGTATGCCAGAAGCAAGAATAATACTTGCAGAAGCGGCATTATATGTAGCATTATCTAAAAAATCAAATTGTGCATATATGGCAATAGATAAAGCACTAGAAGATGTAAGAACAAAAGATACAGGAGAAATTCCAATGCATATTAGAAACGCACCAGCAGAAGGCATGAGTCAGTTTGGATATGGTGTAGGATACAAATATCCACATATTTACCCAGGACATGTAGTGGAGCAACAATACTTGCCAGACAAAATGCTTGGAACAAAATATTTTATAAAAGATGATACTATAGAATAGTGAAAAAGTATTGTAATTAAAGTTTCTTTTTGATATAATACCGAATGAAAAGGAGGAGGTTAATGGTAACTTTTGAAGATGTGAAAAACAATCCGGAAGTGCAAGAATTAATTGTTGGGGCACAAAAACAATTAGATGCATTAGGATACACAGAGCATGCACACAGGCATGTAAGCATAGTTTCAAATAGAGCAGGAAAAATATTAGAAACTCTTGGCTATGATGAGCATAGAATAGAACTTGCTAAAATTGCAGGATATTTGCATGATATAGGAAATGGCGTAAACAGAGTAGATCATGCACATTCAGGTGCAATACTTGCTTATACAATTTTAAAAGACATGGGTATGGATATAAAAGACAGAATGGAAATAATGTCTGCAATAGGAAATCATGATGAAGCAACAGGAACAGCAGTTAGTGATATTTCAGCAGCATTAATTTTAGCAGATAAATCAGATGTGCATAGAGACAGAGTAGTAAATAAAAATTTAACTCGATTTGAAATACATGATAGAGTAAACTATGCAGTAACAGAAGCAAATCTAAAAATAAGTAAAGAAGAAAGAAAAGTAACATTAGACCTTACAATAGATACCAATATATGTCCAGTTTTAGACTATTTCGAAATATTTATGGAAAGAACAATGATGAGCAAATATGCAGCAAAATATTTACAAATATGGTTTGAACTAGTAATAAACGGTACCAAGTTATTATAATTTTGCAAAACAGAAAGGAATGAAGAAAAGTGAAAAAACACAAAAAAACATTAACAGTTGTTATAATTCTAATTGTAGCTCTACTTATGTTTGCATCATTTTTTGGAGTATACAAGAAAAACGAAAATGGAGAAAAAGTTAGTATTTTACCAAATTTAAAGTTAGGAATGGAATTTGGTAAAACAAGAGTAATTACCGCAAGTGTAAACAATAATGTAAACAAAGTTGTTTATGATGCAGAAGGAAATGTTGTAAAACAAGAAGAGGGTGTAGAATACACAGAGGAGAATGGATATAAAATTCAAGAAACACCAATAAATGCAGATTCTGTAAAAACAGTAGACAATTACAAAAGGGCAGAAAAAATAATTGAAAAAAGACTTAAAGGAAATGGCATAACAGAATATACAATAGACCTAGATGAAACTAATGGAACAATAAAACTAGAAATACCAGAAAATGATAAAGCAGATGAAGTTCAAAGCATAATGAAAAATTCAGGAACATTTATATTATTAGATGGCGAGACAATTGAAACAGTTTTTGATAATAGATACTTAAAAAAAGCAGATGTAGTATATAGCCAAGGAACAACAGAAACAGGAGTTTTCTTACAACTAGAATTTAATGAAGAAGGAACAAAAAAGATTCAAGAATTAAATAACATTTATGTTGAAACAACAGAAGAACAAACGAACGAAAAAGGTGAAACAGAAAATGTTACAAAATCAAAAAAAGTTTGGGCAATATTAAATGATAAATTTTTAGGAGCAACAGTTCTACCAAACATAGTTTACAATGACAAAATAATGTTGACTTTTGGCTTATCAAACAATACAAGTGAAATACAAACAGCAGTAAAAGAGGCACAAAAAGAAGCTGTATTATTAAATTCAGGCGTAATGCCACTTTCATATGAGTATTCAAATGAAACAAGAGAAACAAATATTACTGAAAATAAACTTTTCGTTTATGAAATTGCTATAGGAATAGTTTTTGTAGTTGCATATATTTATTTAGTTGTTAAATTCAAGGCGAAAGGATTTATAGCAGTATATTTCCAAGTTGGTTATTTAGGAATATTATTATTAATTTTAAGATTAACTAGTGCAATAATTACAATAGAAGGACTTGCTGGATTAGTTATAGCAATGGTATTAGAATACATTTTCACATACATTGTTTTAAGAAACCTAAGCCAAAATACAGAAGGAATGTATAAAAAGGCAAACTTGGAGTTTTTCTTAAATACACTTCCAATATATATTATTGCAATTGTGTTTACTTTTGCATCAAGAGTAAATATTAGTAGCTTTGGAATGTCTCTATTCTGGGGAATAATACTAATTTATGTATATAATTTTATATTTCCAAAGTATATTTTTGAAAACTTAAATGGGAGGTCAAAATGAAAACATTTAAAAAAATATTAATAATAGTATATGCAATAATAATAGCAGTTGGAATATTTATATTAGTAAAAAGTGGCTTAAATTATTCTGAAAACTACACACAACATCTTTTACTAGAAACAACAAAACAATATACACTATATATTGGAATCTCAACAGCAATAATACTTATATACTTTGCAATAAGATATTATAAAAAAGGAGTTCTAAAGGTACTTCTAATATCAATACTAGGAATTGTTGGAACAATTATCTTTGTTCTTGCAATAATGGCAATACTAAGAATGCCAATAACAAGATTATTCTTCCCAATAATGCTTGGCTCTTATGTTGCAAGTATTGTAGCTATCTCTGCATATTTTGAAGAGAACACTTAAAATGTCACAAAATAAAAAATCCCTTAATATATTTATATTAGGGATTTTTTAGGAGATGATAAAAGTGTTTAAGAAAGTTTTAAAATCAATTTGTAGATATAGAGAAAATATTACAATTGATGAAATGATAGAAATAATAAAGAATAATGAAAATGTTGTTCTATTAGATGTAAGAAGTTCTCAAGAGTTTAAAGAAGGACACATCAGGCGGAAGCATTAACATACCAGTTTATGACCTATTAGGTCAAGCCACAAGAAAATTAAAAAAAGAAAGCATTATAATAGTATATTGTAGTGCAGGAATAAGAAGCAAAAGAGCAGTTCAAATTCTACGAAAATTAGGATATAGAAATTTATATAATATAGAAGGTGGAATAGAAAATTTATGAATGAAATTTTAGAAAAAGCAAAACAAAACATGTTATTAAAAGAAAAAGAACTATCACCATATGCATGTAAATCTGAACAAGGAATATGGTTAAAAGAAGATAAAGAGGATATAAGACCAATATTTTTTAGAGATATAGATAGAATAATTCACTCATCAGGATATGCAAGATATATAGACAAAACTCAAGTATATTCATTTATTCAAAATGACCATATAACAAGAAGAGTTTTACATGTACAACTTGTTTCAAAAATTGCAAGAACAATTGGAAGAAGCTTAAGACTAAACGAAGATTTAATCGAAGCAATGGCATTAGGACATGATATAGGTCATACACCATTTGGGCATAAGGGAGAAAGCCTACTAAATTCAATTTGTGAAAAAGAAAATATAGGTTACTTTTGCCATAATGCGCAAAGTGTAAAAATTCTGCAAGACATTGAAGGTTTAAATATTAGTATGCAAACATTAGATGGAATTTTAGCACATAATGGAGAAATTCTAAAAAATAAATATGAACACAATATAGAAAAATCAAGAGAAGAATTTGAAAGAGATTTGTATGGTGCATTCCACGAGAAAAATTACAGTAAAAAGATAATACCAATTACAATAGAAGGAAGTGTAGTAAGACTATCAGATGTTATAGGATATATTGGCAGAGATATAGAAGATGCAATAACGCTTGGAATTGTTGATAGAAACGAAATACCAGAATTTCCAAGAAAAATACTTGGAGATAATAACAGACAAATAGTAGATACATTAATAAAAGATGTAATAGTAAACAGCTTCGATAAGCCATATTTAAGCTTTTCAAAAGAAGTTTTTGAAGCATTAATGGAACTACAAAACTGGAATTTTGAGAAAATATATAACTCAGAAAAGGCAAATGCAAACTATGATAAAATAGAAAAATGTTTTACAAGACTTTACTATTTCTACTTAGAAAAATTAAGCGAAGTAAACCCAAAAGAAGAAATAACTAAAAACACAATAACAGCATCAGAAAGAACATTGTATCATTTTGTAAACAAAATGATGGAAAAACCAGATGAGAACATAAAGAGAATAGTAGTTGATTATATAGCAGGACAAACAGACAAATTCTTTTTGAATGAGTGTGAATTGTATTTAGAATAAAAAAACCAAATCGACAAAATGTAGAATTTTGTCGATTATTTTTTTCGCCAAAACTTCCCATTTTTCATCGAAGGAAAACCCAAAAAAAACTAGAATATATAAGGTATACAATTAAAATAGGAGGGATAATTTTGAAGGTTACATATAATGAAAAGGACAAGCTCTTGACATTAAAACTTACAGAAGAAATAGACCATCATTCTTCTGAAAAGATTAGAACAAGAGCTGATTTTGAGATACAAAAATATATACCAAAAACATTAGTAATAGATTTTACAAATGTTAATTTCATGGATAGTGCAGGAATTGGAATGGTATTAGGTAGATATAAGATGTCTAGCATGTTTGGAGGAAAGATGTTCATGAAAAATGTATCTCCAAGTGTGAAAAAAGTATTTGAAATGGCAGGCGTAACCAGAATAATACCAATAATTGAAGAACAAGGAGGAACAGAAATTGGAAAATGTATATGAAAATAAAATGAGTTTAGAATTCTTAAGCAAATCAGAAAATGAAGCATTTGCACGAATTACAGTAGCAAGTTTTGCCTCACAGTTAGATCCAAGTATAGAGGAAATTTCAGACATAAAAACAGCCGTATCAGAGGCAGTTACAAATTGCATAATTCATGGCTATGAAGAAAAAATAGGAACTATACATATTGAATGCAAATTATATCAAAAGACAATAGAAATAGTAATTATGGATAAAGGAAAAGGAATAGAAAATATTAGTCAGGCAAAAGAGCCTTTGTTTACAACAAAGCCAGAACTTGAAAGATCAGGCATGGGCTTTACAATTATGGAAAGCTTTATGGACGAGCTAAAAATAGAATCTGTAGTAGGAGTTGGTACAAAAATTACTATGAAAAAAGTAATTAAAGATGAGTAACGGAGGAATTATGTACGAGATAGAAACAGAAGATATTGTAAATGCACAAAATAAATCAGAAGAAGCAATGTCTAAACTTATTGAACAAAACAGTGGGCTAATTTGGAGCATAGTAAAAAGATTTTCTGGACGAGGACATGGCATAGAAGACTTATACCAAATAGGCTGTATTGGATTAATAAAGGCAATTCAAAGGTTTGATGTAAGCTATAATGTACGAATATCAACATATGCAGTACCATATATTATACGGAGAAATAAAACGATTTATAAGAGATGATGGACCAATAAAAGTAAGTAGAAGCATAAAAGAACTTGCAACAAAAATAAACGAAATTCAAAGACAAAACATAAATAAAACAGGAGAAGAACTAAAGGTAAATGAACTTGCAGCAAAACTTAATGTATCAAAAGAAGAAATTGTAGAAGCATTAGATGCAATAAGAAGACCAGAATCTATAGACGAAGAATTGTATGATGAAGCAGGAGGAGAAACCAGAATTTCAAAAATTAGTACAAATAAAGACGAAACAGGAACATTAGTAAATAAAATATGCGTTCATGAATTAATAGATGAATTAGATGAAAGAGAAAGAAAAATAATAATACTTAGATATTTTAAAGGAAAAACTCAAAGCGAAGTAGCTACAAGACTTGGTATGAGCCAAGTTCAAGTTTCAAGAATAGAAAAAAAGGTACTAACAAAGATGCGTCAAAAAATTGCTTGAAAGGGGAAAAACAATGCGAAAAGTTTTAATATATATTTTGGGTTTTGTTTTATTATGCTTTTTAATACCAATTATATTTACAAAAAGACCAGAAAAAGCAGTAGTAGCAATAAATGAAGCAAGCAAAGAAAGTGATAATAATCAAAATGAAAATAAAACAGATACAAAAACACCTACAATAGTAAAATTACTACATGCTGAAACAGAAGAAGTAGAAGAACTAGAAATGGATAAATATCTATATGGTGTAGTATCTGCAGAAATGCCAGCAAATTTTGAAAAAGAAGCTTTAAAGGCACAAGCAATAGTTGCAAGAACATATACAGAATATAAAATATATAAGGGAAGCAAACACGAAAATGCAGATATTTGCGATGATTCAAAGTGTTGCCAAGCATGGATTTCTAAAGAAAAGCGTTTTGAAAAATGGAATGAAGTAGACCGAGAAAACAACTGGAACAAGATTACTTCAGCAGTGGATGAAACATCAGGCAAAATAATTACATATGATGGAGCTCCAATAAATGCATTTTTCCATTCAAATAGTGGTGGAACAACAGAAACTGTTGCAAATGTGTGGGGTGGAAGTAATTACCCATATTTGCAAAGTGTAGAAACATCTGGAGAAGATAGCTATACACAATATGCTTCAACAGTTACATTAACTAAAGAGGAAGTGCTTCAAAAAATGCAGGCAGAATATCCAGAAACAACCATAGACTGGACACAAGAAAAACCAATACAAATTACTGAATATAACGAAAGCGGAAGGGTAAAAACAATACAAATTGGAAATAAAAGTATTTCAGGAGTTGAAGCAAGAACAATATTTGGTTTAAAATCTGCAAAATTTAATGTGCAAGTTGGAGAAAGTGTTCAATTTGATGTTGTAGGCTATGGGCACGGTGTAGGGCTTAGCCAAACAGGTGCAGATGCAATGGCAAAAACAGGAGCTACCGCAGAACAAATCATAAATCACTATTACACAGGAGTAAAAATAGAAAATATTTGAATAAAGTAAAAAAATTGGTACATAATTAAACTAAAGAAAGGGAGGAATCCAAATGAGAAAGAAAACAAATAGTGGTTTTAAAAAAGTTTTAATGATATATGGAGGTGTGTTACTAGTATTAATAGCAACATGTGTTATTGTATATATTGTATATAACAATAAAATAAAAGAATCTGCAAAACAAAGCCTACTTGCCGCAGAAAAGCTAACAGAACTTGTCCCAAACACAGGAGCATTAGAAGAAGCAAGTACAGAAATTAGCAAAACAATAAATGAAGTTCTTGAAGAAACTGCATCTGAAATAAATCAAAATGACGAAGATGAAAATGCACAAGAAAACAATCAAACTGAAAACGTTGAAGTTCAAGAACCAGTAGTAGAACCAGAACCAGTAAAAGAATTGGAATTTGCATATCCTGTAAATGGAGAAATATCAAAGCCATTTTCAATAGATAATTTAATATTTTCAGAAACATTACAAGAATGGGTAGTACACAAAGGAATAGATATAAAAGCACCAAGAACAACAGTAGTAAAATCAGCAGAAGAAGGAACAGTAAAAGCAATAAAAAACGATCCAAGATATGGCTTAACAGTAATAATAGAACATAGAGATGGATATAAAACAATATATGCAAACCTACTTACAACAGAGTTTGTAAAAGAAGGCGAAAACGTGAGCAAAGGGCAGAGCTTAGGAACAGTAGGAAACTCAGCATCATTTGAAATAGCAGATGAACCACACCTACATTTTGAAATGACCAAAGATGACGAAACAGTGGACCCAAAGATATATTTAAAGTAAAAAGCAAGACATGGGAGAAAACGCCCCATGTCTTAGTTTTTTCATGAAAAATGTTTATTTTATTCCAATTTTGTGTTAAAATAGTAAAGTACGATATATTTTAAATGTAAAAAGGAGGATGTATGTTAGAACTTAAAAATATATGTTTCGAAAGAGATAATAAAAAAATCTTAAAAAATATAAATTTAAAACTTGAAAATGACAAGTTTTATGTAATTACAGGACCAAATGGTTCAGGTAAGTCTACTTTGGCAAAAATAATCATGGGCATTAATAAACAAGATAGTGGACAAGTTATTTTAGATGGAAAGGATATAAGCAATTTACCTATTAACGAAAGAGCAAATATTGGAATTGGCTTTGCATTTCAACAACCAGTTAAGTTTAAAGGAATTACAGTATATGATTTAATTAAACTATCAGCTGGTAAAGATATAACCAAAAAAGAGGCTTGCGATATTTTATCTAAAGTTGGTTTATGTGCTAAAGAATATGTAGATAGAGAAATTAATAGTTCACTTTCAGGAGGAGAGCTAAAAAGAATAGAAATTGCAACAGTTGCAGTTCGAAATTCAAAACTAACAATATTTGATGAACCAGAAGCGGGAATAGACTTATGGAGCTTTAATAACTTAATAAAAATCTTTGAAGATATGAGAAAAAAAACAAAAGGCACAACATTAATTATATCTCATCAAGAAAGAATATTAGATATTGCAGATAAAGTAATTTTATTAAACAACGGAGAAATTGAAAAAATTGGAGAATCAAAAGATTTAATGAAAAATATAATACCAAAAACAAATTGCTGCAAGTTAGGAGGAGATGCCTAATGGAAAATGTTGATAAAGAATTATTAAAAGAAATATCTGATATAGATGGAGAAATTAAAGGAGCCTACAATATTAGAAAAAACGGCAAAGGAATAGAAAGAAAAGTAACAGAAAACGTAAATATTGTAACAAAGCAAGATAAGCCAGGAATAGATATATTTGTTAAAGAAAACACAAAATTTGAATTTGTTCATATTCCAGTAATCATAACAGAAAGTGGTTTAAATGATGTAGTATATAACGATTTCTATATTGGAAAAAATGCAAATGTAGTAATAATTGCAGGTTGTGGAATACACAACGACCACCACAAAGACTCTCAACATGATGGAATTCATAGATTTTTCTTAGAAGAAGGTGCAAAAGTAAAATACATTGAAAAACACTATGGAGAAGGTTCAGGAGATGGAAAAAGAATTCTAAACCCAGTAACAGAAGTATACCTAAAAGAAGGTAGCAACATGGAAATGGAGACAGTTCAAATAAAAGGTGTAGACTCTACTATAAGAACTACAAAAGGAGTTTTAGAGAATAATACAAGTTTGGTAATACTAGAAAAAATAATGACACATGGAAATCAAACAGCAAAAACATCTTTTAATGTAGAGCTAAATGGAGAAAACTCAAGCACAAAAGTAACATCAAGGTCTGTTGCAACAGAAAATTCAGTACAACAATTTGAATCACATGTAGAAGGAAATTCAAAATGTTTTGGACATGTAGAGTGTGATGCAATAATAAAGGATAGTG
>ERZ857629.171-NODE-171-length-101127-cov-23.238701_pt1 | contig 101127 bp, 90 predicted proteins | sample MGYA00519700_ERZ857629 | MGnify/ENA primary metagenome ERZ857629 (study PRJEB31778, sample SAMEA3449351) | human gut metagenome | biome: human gut; feature: human-associated habitat; material: faeces | place: United Kingdom | collected 2010/2012 ... | reverse complement strand
ACTCATCAATTAAAATTACGATTTGACGTTTTTCTTTTCTTAACTCATCTAACAGAAAGTAGATTGTGTCTTCAGGCTCAACTTTTTCTTTGTAGTCTTTAAGCTTGATGTCTTGAGCGAATGCTGTGATGATTGAATTTAGCTTTTGCTTAAAAAGATCAAGCGAGTATTTATCTAAATCTAAAAAATTCAGTCTTAATACAGGATAGGTATGTTCAGTCCACTTGTCATAAATCCAAGTACCTTTAAAGTAAGGCTCTACACCTGATTCAAATAAAGTTGCTATGGTATCTAAAGTTAAAGATTTTCCAAAACGACGTGGACGGGAGATAAAAACTCGCTTTAATTTGACAAGCTTTGGAATATATTCAGTCTTATCAACATAGATATAGTTCTCTAATGTAAAATCTATAAATGAACCAGTTGAACTGATATCTTTCATATGTATTCATCTCCATTTATCTTATTAGATTATAGCCTAAAAGATATATTTGTGTTCTATCAGCGACAACTGATGCTTTAATTTCAATTTTTTAGTGTTGTTATTCAAATTAAAACTCTTTCTAGTATCCGTATTATTAAATAGAATTCACTAAAGGCTAGAAAAAGTGTATGGACAAAGAAATTCAAAGCCCATACGTGAGTTTACTTGAATTGTTTTATTACCTTGTTTTCTGATTTTGTGTTTGAAAACTTGATTTATAAGTTAAGCTCCTGCGCAGGATCGATCTTAGAGGCTTTAATAGCAGGATAAATTGAGGCAATAAAACTCATCACTACGGCACAACCGACCACTATTAACACATCAGATATCATCAAACTTGAAGGTACAAAATTGATAAAGTAGATATCTTCATTTAAAAGTTCAATGCCAAACCAGTCTTTAAAGTGAGAAGTTACGTAAGGAATACACAAAGAGAGTAGTGAACCTGCTACAGCACCGTAGATACAACCTTTTATAGCTGAAAGTACACCCATCAGGGTAAATGACTTGATAATAAGCGCTTTTTTCGCACCCATAGTCATTAATATAGCAATTTCATGTCTCTTTTCGCTAACAGCCATCACAAGATTAGAGACGATATTAAAGCAAGCTACACTGATAACTAAGATCATCGCTAGATACATGATCTGTCTTATCATATTGATATCAGAGTAGAGTTTTCCCTGTGAATCAATCCAGGTAGTACCATCACAAGGCTCAGGTAGAGTTGCAATCGCAGTGTTAATGATCTCCCTTGCTTCTAACATATTGCTTACTTTTACGTGAATAGTATTAGGAGCACGCAGTGCACTTAAAGCTACAGCTTCTTTGATATTGATAAAGGCAAAGTTGTTATCGATCTGTCCTCCTGTCTTAAAGAAACCTGCCACTTTAAAGTTTTTAACCACCATTGAGCCTAAACCATCACTGTTAGTCTTAGTATCAATTGCGCTTAGATTTAGCTCATCACCTTTTTTAATATTAAGTTTCTTGGCAATACCATGACCGATGATAACTAAAGGTTCAGCTTCAGCATGGTTGAGAATATCAGTTTTGCAATCCATAAATCTTTCAAGTGAGATAACCTTTTTCTCATTTACAGGATCAATACCGATAACCATGGCAGGAGCAAAGTTAGCACCGAAGCTAAAGGCTCCGTTTAAGCTAACAGCAGGGGATACAGCTTTTATATTAGGTGCTTTTTCAAGAGCTTTGACTTCACCTTCTAAATTATAAAAACCAGTCTTATCGTATGAGGATACCTCAGCTCCGGGGATTAAAGAGAGCACTCTGTTATTTAGCTCATACTCAAAGCCATTCATGGCAGATAGACCGATGATAAGAGCACAGACACCAACACCGATACCTGTAGTAGATGCCATGGAGATGAATTTTGCTAAAGCTCCATAACGCTTTGAGTTTAGAAAGCGAAAGGCAAGCTTAAATGAAAGACTAGTTTTCATCAATGACACCGTCCTTCATGGTATAGATTTTGTCGCACATTTTAGCTAGAGAATTGTCATGGGTTACCATAACCACCGCTAGGTGCTCGTTTTTAGCAAGCTCTGTGAAAAGAGAGAACACGGCTTGGGCATTCTTTGCATCAAGGTTACCGGTTGGCTCATCTGCTAAAACAATATCAGGGTGACCTGCTAGAGCTCTTGCAATGGCAACTCTTTGTCTTTCACCGCCAGACATCTCTGATGGTCTGTAACCTATTCTGTGGCTCAAGCCTACTTTTTCTAAATACTCGCTGGCAGTAGCTTTCGCTTTTTTTATATCCATATTGCCAATCAGTAGTGGCATCATGACGTTTTCTAAAGCAGTAAAGTCACCTAACAGGTGATGGAACTGATAGACAAAGCCTAAGTTCTGATTACGAAATTGAGCTTTTTTGTTGCCAGACAATCTGCACAGATCATCACCTTTAAAGAGAATTTCACCACTTGTAGGTGTATCTAGTGTGCCCAGAATGTGCAATAAGGTACTCTTACCTGAGCCTGATTTACCAATAATAGCGGTAAGCTCATCCTGTCTTATGGCAAGGTTTACACCTTTTAAAACATCTGTGCGTATTCTTCCTTCAAAGTAAGAACGTGTGATATTTTTTGCTTCAAGAATAACTTCACTCATTTTAGCCTCGGCACAGGTTTTCAACAGGATCGGTAGCTGATGCTCTGTAAGCTGGGTACAGAGTAAAGATAAAGCTCATGAGAATTGAGCCAAATCCAATCAGACACAGATTAAATGGTTCTACAGATACAGGAAGATTTCCAAAGCTTCCTTGATTGCTCATTGCAGATGAAATGTAATAGGTAAGAGGAATACCTAAGATAATACCTATTAGAGTTCCTATAACACCTGCAAATATACCCATCATCATAAAGATAGATAAGATCTTTTTATTAGTAAGACCTAGGGTTTTTAGAATAGAGATTTCAGTAAGTCTTGCACTTACCATCATGGTGAGTGCTGAAAGAATGTTAAAGGCTGCTACTACAATTATTAAGCACAGCATAATGCCCATGGTCAGCTTTTCCATAGCTACAGCTTTGAAAAACTCGCCTTGAACTTTGGTCCAGTCTGAATAGTTAAAGCCATCTTCATCAAGATTTTTCCTTACCTCATCAAGAGAGAAAGGATCATCTAACCAGACTCTTAAAGAAGCGGCTCTATCTGTCATTCTAAACAGACGTCTTACATCATCATAATTACCTACAGCAGTATCTAAAGAGGTTGAATTAGTTGAAGGGTAATACTGATTTAATAAGAAAATTCTTTGAGTAGGGGTAAGACCCATTGGTGTATAGCGAGCATTGATGGTGCTTATAAGTCTTACTTTAGAATTTAAATGTAAATTGTTCTTAAGGTAAAGAGCTGCTTCTGCGTTTAAAGAGAAGCTACCTTTTTCAGGAATATTAACTAAACCTAAATTCTCAAAAGGGTAGCCGTCCTTTAGTTTTATCTTGTCAGTATCAATTCCTTCAAGATTGATAAGTGCAAGTGATCTGCTTCCTTGCAGTAGGGTCTGACCCTGAACAAAAGGAGCTACAGCAACCACATGATTTAGATTTAAAAGTTTGTTTTCAATACTGCCTATAGTGTCAGTATTAGCATTGTTATCAATGTTAACTACGATATGAGGGGTATCTTTTAAAACAGCCTTTTTCAGTCTGTTTTGCAGTCCCTGCATAATTGAGGTATCAACAATTAAAGCTGCAACGCCTATGGCAATGCCAATGATAGAGAGAATGGCTACAAATGAAGCAAATTTATGAGCCTTGCTTCTAAAGCCATATTTTAAAGAAATTGCTAATGTAAGAGGATAAAACAAACTCACGGTAATACCTATTTTGGTGTCGTTATGTTTTCTGACAGCTGTGTCACAATTTTACCGCATTAGCGTGAGTAGTTCGACAAAATAAAGAAATTTAAGGCAAATATTAAAGACTGTATCGAGTTCCTCTGCCATTACCTGTTTGTCTGATGTAACCTTGAGTGACTAGGATTTTTAGAATGTTAACCACCTTGTTTTTACCAAATGGGCAATTCTTGGTGATATCAGTGCTTGAAGCATAACCTTTCTTTACTAAGGTATACACACTGTTTTCATCTGGTGTTAGTAAGTTGTCCTGTTTTAATACAGGAAGAATAACCTTTACTGCGTTTTCTGAGCAGAAAAACTGTGGCTTTGTCATATTTCCAATGTATTCATCCATGATCCTTTTTACGCCTGAGCCAAAGTGTTCGATTAGGTGGAGTCTGTAAAAAACGGAACCTAGAATTCTGTTTCTTAAAATTGAAACTCCACCTTTTAGGTATTCACTTTCATCAAGTCCTTGAGGAAGACTACCAGGTGAGGTAATTTCAATTCTGTCTTCAAACATCGCAACGTTAATACAGGCTTTGACATCCCATGCTCTGTGAATAATTGCATTTACAAGAGCTTCTCTAAAGGCATTTTCTGGTAGGATCTCAACCGTCTTTCTGTAAGCTGTTTTGATTTCTTCATACTGATAGTATCTTTTGAACATAACCATCGCATCATCAAATTGCTTTAAGATACTTTCTTTCTCAATAGTATTTCTCTCTTTGATAATACTGATGCTTTCTCCAAATTTAGCTATATCAATACCACAAAAGGTATTGTTATCAGAGAGTAACAATGCAGCTTGGTTGTAGCCTTCATCTTTATGGTAAATCTCAAGAGTCTTTAAGGTATCTATATTGATTAAGCTCAAATCGAGTTCATTTTTTAGTTTTTCGTCTAAGTAGGAAAACTTAGGCTCCTGTATTGCTGAAGGTAACTCTTCAAAGGTTAAATTCATGCCAGCCATAATCAGTCTTTTAAGTTCAAGAGGATCAAGTTCAACAGTGGCACTGTCATTCCTTTTATAGGACTTTGCTTTATAAAGATAAGGTTTGTCTATACCTTCTTTTACACACAGGGTGATGACATTGGTCTTAGCATCGATTGAAAGACTGTATTCAGGTATCGGTTTAAAGCTATCGTTTATCTTGTTTTCGATCTCAAGACAGCATTCTTGAGGATTATCGATGCCTTTTACAGTACCATCATCAGCAATACCAAATAAGATCTTGCCTCCATTAAAGTTAGCAAAAGCGCTGACAGTTTTTAAAAAGGTATTACTGATAGATTCTTTAAATTCTAGATCTTTTGTTTCTCTCATGAGATTTTGCCTTGTTTACCAATATCTTCTGTAACTATAGCAATAAAGAAAAATAAAAACAAACGAAAAATATTGTGTTTTATGCTGTATTGGTAAAACTTAGATTTTTAATTTACGTCTTTATGCTAAAGATAAATAAAGGCGGTTCAATGAACCGCCTTTAGGTTAAGCTGTAATCTTTAGAGTTAACTGTTTTTTTTGGGTACTCTCTTTCTTACAGCCTAGAATTTGAGTTTGTAAAACTTATCTTAAATCGTTTTCTACTTAGTATCGATGTTCTTTTGAGATAAGTGATACTCTTCAATGAGCTTTCTTAAATCTGTAAAGCGCTGTTCACTTGATGGATGGGTGCTGGTGATGTTTGAGAGTAATTTGTCAGTAGCGTTTTGAGTGTTACCTGATTTTTCTGATTCTTCTTTTTCAAACTTACTTAATTTTTCCATTACAGTTACACTTGCGTTAGGATCAAAGCCCGCTTTGTATATAAGCTCAAGACCATACTTGTCTGCTTCTGATTCCTGATCACGGCTAAATGGCATTGCAAAAGCAGTGTTGTATGCAAGATTAGCTGTATCAGTAACAGCCTTTTTTACACCTAAGATCTTAGCAACAGTGGTAAGTCCACTCTGTAAAGATGCCTGACTTCTCTTTTCTCTTGAGTGCTCTTTTAAAGCATGGCTGATCTCATGACCGATGATTGATGCTAATTCATCATCTGTAAGATTTAGTGTATCGTTAAGACCTGTATAAACGCAGATCTTGCCACCAGGCATACACCAGGCATTTACGGTCGGATCTTTAATGGTATTAACTTCCCAATTCCAATTCTTGCTCTCTGCTCTTAACTCTGGAGCATAGTCAATTAAGCGTTTTGAAATCATATCTACACGCTTTGAAAAGTTCTCATCAGCATTTAAAGTTCCGTTAGCTTTAGCCTGATTGATAACCTCATCATAAGCTTGTTTAGCTTCAGCATTTAAAGTTTCTTCAGAAACTAAAAGTAGCTGTGATCTGTCATCACCAAACATGGAATTAGTGGTTTGAGTACAAGCGGTGAGCACACATGATCCAAAGATCACAGATGAAGCTACAAGAGTAGCTTTTAAGAAATTGTTCATATTTTTTCTTAGGTTAATTTTGTTTTTTTATTTCTAAAAGCCATTTAATGGATAATGTATTGTGCCAAAACAAAACTCTTATACATAGATTTTTGTATTTTGCTTATTCTTTGTGCACAGTTTATTAGTCATATTCATATCTGTTTGAGTCGAATCATGTTATAAAACAAGAGATTTTGGAATTTCCTTTTACGTACGAACTTTTTCTCCTTTTTAGCCAAAAATCTAACGATTTTTGAAAAAAGCAGTGCATTATTTTTGGGAAACAGTGCACTTTTATAAAACTTTTGACAAATCTTGTGCACCATTACTATGAAGACGCAAAGTTTTTCATTTTTTAAGAATTCATGAAATTTCGAAAAAACGATTTTTGTAACATTTTGAAATAAAAGAAATAATTTTTTCGAAATAAACACATTCTGTAAAAATTCTAAAAATTTCCTCGTTTGACGAAAAAAATCATGAAATCTAATCTGTACACATCGAACGTTTACAGGAGAATTTCTATGAAATTTAAGTCATTAGCAAAGATTTCACTTGCTCTATCTCTAGCTTGTGCATCTGTTTCTTCATATGCTGAAGACACCATTAAGATTGGTGTTCTGCACTCACTGTCAGGCACTATGGCCATCTCTGAAACAACCTTGAAAGACACTGTTCAGATGTTAGTTGATGAACAGAATAAAAAGGGTGGTGTTTTAGGTAAAAAGATTGAAGCTGTAGTCGTTGATCCTGCTTCAAACTGGCCACTATTTGCTGAGAAGGCTCGTGAGTTAATCTCAAAAGATAAGGTAAGTGCAATCTTTGGTTGCTGGACTTCAGTTTCAAGAAAGTCCGTTCTACCTGTCGTTGAAGAGTTAAACGGTATCTTATTCTACCCTGTTCAGTACGAAGGTGAGGAATCATCAAAGAACGTATTCTATACAGGTGCAGCACCTAATCAGCAGGCAATTCCTGCTGTGGATTACCTGTTAAAGCAGGGCGTAAAGCGCTGGGCTTTAGTAGGTACAGACTACGTTTATCCTCGTACAGCTAATAAGATCCTAGAAGCATACCTAAAGTCAAAGGGCTTTAAGGATGAGGATATCATGATTAGCTATACCCCATTCGGTCACTCTGATTGGCAGTCAATCGTATCTGACATTAAGAAATTCGGAACAGCTGGCAAAAAGACTGCTGTAGTTTCAACCATCAACGGTGATGCTAACGTTCCTTTCTACAAGGAGTTATCAAATCAGGGTATCTCAGCTAAAGACATTCCTGTTGTAGCTTTCTCAGTTGGTGAAGAGGAGCTGTCTGGTATTGATACTAAGCCTTTAGTAGGTCATTTAGCTGCATGGAACTACTTTGAGTCTGTTGATTCTGATGCTAACGATGATTTTATCGAAGAGTGGCATAAGTACACAGGTGACGAAAAGAGAGTAACCAACGATCCTATGGAAGCTACCTACATCGGCTTTAACATGTGGGTAAAGGCTGTAGAAAAAGCTGGTACTACAGAGTCAAATGCAGTTCAGGATGCACTAATTGGTGTTACCGTACCAAACCTTTCAGGTTCATACGCAACAATGATGCCTAACCACCACATCACCAAGCCAGTTTTAATTGGTGAGATTCAGGAAGATGGTCAGTTCCAGGTTGTAGATGAGACTCCAACTACTGTAGTAGCTGATGAGTGGTCTGATTATCTGCCAGGCTCTAAAGATCTTATCGCAGATTGGAGAAAGCCTTTATCCTGCGGTAACTTCAACGTAAAAACCGGTAAATGCGGTGGCAGTTCCAAGTAAGTAATTGTTCTTTTATTCCCTTGAAAGCTGGCAGTTGCTTTTAAGGGAAATTTTTTAATCCGGTAACGATTCAATACGGTAAATCATAATGAAAAGTTTCCTTTTAGTACGTATTTTCTGCCTTCTAATCAGTGTCTTCTCGTTATCAATATCATCAAGCGCATATGCTATGTCTGAAGACGAGGCTTATGACGTTTTAAGTACCAGAAGCAGTTCTTTTGAAGACAAATCTATGGCTGTAAAGACCTTAGGCGGTACAGAGTCTAGTTTAGCTACTTTAGTTTTAAAAGCCATAGATACCGGCACCTTGTATTTTGATAAAAAAGAAGGTGGTCTTTATACCTCAACTAAGAATGGCAGTTTTATTTCTGTAAAGACCAATGAAAGATATCAGGGTAAAGAGCGATATCTAAAAAAAGTTGCCATCAATAACTCTATCCGTGAAGATCTAGCTTTAATTCTCTCTATTAGAGAGCTTATTGATCCTAATCAGTCAGCTGATGCCAGAGTCGATGAAGCTTATAACTTAATTGGTAAAGTAACTATTGATAAAACAGAGCCTTTTGTAGTTTTACGTGATAAGTCCGTAGGTGTTAATGAGGATCTAGCAGAAGCTTTAGATTATGTAATTGCAGCAGCTGATCTTGATTCAAAGGATGCTAAAGTACGTAATGGTGCGATGAGAATTTTAGAGGATTTTTCATCTCCTGTTCTAATTGATCGTTTTGAAAAGATAGCTCAATCAGATTCAGACCCTTCAAACCGTTATTATGCTCAAAAGAGAGTTGCCTCATTAAAGAGCTCCCAGAGATTTAACTCAGGTATTGAGACTGTCTACTTTGGTTTATCTTTAGGTTCTGTATTAGTACTAGCAGCCATAGGTCTTACCGTAACCTTTGGTGTAATGGGAGTTATCAACATGGCTCATGGTGAGCTCATGATGATTGGTGCCTATACTACATACGTAATTCAGCAGTTATTACCTTCATATCCTGGAATTGCTTTAATTTTATCAATTCCAGCTGCCTTTATCGTGGCAGGATTAGTAGGTATTGCCATTGAGCGTTGCGTGATCCGTTTCTTGTATGGCCGTCCACTAGAAACACTGCTTGCAACCTTTGGTATTAGCTTACTGTTACAGCAGGCTGTGCGTTCTATCTTTACAGCCTTAAATAAGAACGTGGTTATTCCTGACTTTATGTCAGGCTCTGTAAAGGTAAACGAGTTCTTATTCTTAACCTACAACCGTCTTTACATCATTATCTTCTGTTTGGTTGTGTTCTTCTCTCTAAGGTACTTCCTGCAGCACTCAACTTTAGGTGTACAGGTTCGAGCTGTGTCTCAAAACAGAGCCATGGCAAGAAACATGGGTGTGCACTCAGGCAGAGTAAACGCTCTAACATTTGGTTTAGGTTCTGCTATTGCAGGTTTAGCTGGTGTTGCTTTATCTCAGTTAACCAACGTAGGTCCAAATCTTGGACAAAACTACATTGTTGATTCTTTCTTAGTTGTAGTCTTCGGTGGTGCCGGAAACATCTGGGGTACTTTAGTTGCCGGTATGACTTTAGGTATTGCTAATAAGGTTATTGAACCTATTTACGGCGCAATGCTAGCTAAGATCATCATCCTTGTAGGTGTAATTCTGTTCATTCAAAAACGTCCAAGAGGTCTCTTCCCTCAACATGGTCGTTCAGTTGAAGACTAGTGAATAGAAAGAATAACGGAGAATAAAAATGTTTTCTCTTATAAAAAATGACAGAAAGGGAGCTTCAGTGATAGGCGCCGTATGGTTCTTTGTACTGCTGCTTCTAATTGGAAACATCTTCTTTAAAGATGGTGACGCGCTCTTTGTAGGCTCTAATACCATCACTTTATTTGGCAAGTATCTTTGCTATGCCTTACTTGCCGTATCTTTAGATTTAATCTGGGGTTATTTAGGTATCCTCTCATTAGGTCATGCAGCTTTCTTTGCACTAGGTGGCTATGTCATGGGCATGTATCTGATGCGTCAAATCGGTACCCGTGGCGTGTATGGTAATGCAGAGCTTCCAGATTTCATGGTGTTTTTAAACTGGCATGAGCTTCCATGGTACTGGTATGGTGTAGGTCATTTTCCTATAGCATTACTTTTAATTATGGCAGTGCCAGGGATCTTAGCTTTTGTCTTTGGTTTTTTAGCCTTTAAATCAAGAGTAGGTGGTGTGTACTTATCAATCATCACTCAGTCATTAACCTTTGCTCTGTCTTTAGCTTTCTTTAGAAATGAAACCGGCTTTGGTGGTAACAATGGTTTAACAGACTTTAAAGATATTTTAGGCTGTACCATAAGTTCAGATCTGACTCGTGATTCATTACTCTTCTGTTCAGCTCTAGCTTTAACCATAGGTTACATCCTCTGTCGCTTTATTGTGTCATCACGACTTGGCAGAGTAATTGTGGCTATCCGTGATTCAGAGTCACGTGTGCGTTTTATAGGCTACAGAGTTGAATACTTCAAACTCTTTATCTTTGTGTTCGGTGCAATTCTAGCAGGTATTGCTGGCGCCTTATACGTACCACAGGTAGGCATCATCAACCCAGGTGAGTTTAGCCCAATTAACTCAATTGAGCTTGTGATCTGGGTAGCTGTAGGCGGTAGAGCTTCTTTATACGGAGCAATTATCGGTGCCATCTTAGTTAACTATGCAAAGACAGTCTTTACAGGTGTCTTCCCAGATGAATGGTTATATGCCTTAGGTCTGCTCTTTGTTTTAGTAACTTTATTCTTACCAAAAGGTGTTATCGGTGTAGCTGAGTTTTTAAAGTTAAAAAAGTCAAAGAAAAACGATAACTCTGATGGGGACAGTCAAAGTTCACCAGGTATCACATCAGCTGATACTAAGGTAGCAAAGGAGGCTTAAAAATGTACAAAGAGAGCATTGTAAATTTTAAGACTAAATATCTGTCTCCTAAATTGCCATTACGCAAGCATCGCACTGAGGCTCCTGTGGACAGCCATGGCATGATCCTCTATGTAGAAGGAGTTAATAAGAGCTTTGATGGCTTTAAAGCCATTAACGATTTAAATCTCTACATTGAAGAAGGTGAATTGCGCTGCATCATCGGTCCTAACGGTGCCGGTAAATCCACCATGATGGACATTATCACCGGTAAGACCCGTCCTGACAGTGGTACTGCCTGGTTTGGTCAGACCTGTAACTTACTTGAAATGGATGAACCTGCTATTGCTAAAGCTGGTATTGGCAGAAAGTTCCAAAAGCCTACAGTTTTTGAAAATTTAAGTGTAGACGAGAACTTAGAGCTTGCTATGAAAGCACCTAAGACTGTACTTACCACTCTTTTTGGCAAGATCAACTCTGAGCAGTCTGATATGCGTGATCATGTCTTGGAGCTTACAAACTTAAAAGACTTAAGAAATCGTCCTGGCAGAGTTTTATCTCATGGTCAAAAGCAATGGCTAGAAATTGCCATGCTTTTGATGCAAAAACCAAAGCTGTTGCTAGTTGATGAACCAGTAACCGGTATGACCCGTCAGGAAATGGAAAAAACAGGTGAGCTTTTAGTCTCACTCTCTGGCAGTCACTCTGTAATTGTAGTTGAGCATGATATGGACTTTGTCCGTCAGATTGCAAGAAAAGTAACCGTGTTACATCAGGGGCATGTCTTATCAGAAGGCACTATGGATCAGGTGCAATCAGATCCTAAAGTTATTGAAGTTTATCTGGGAGCTGAATAATGCTGAAACTTACAAATTTAAATCAGTTTTACGGACAGTCCCATACTCTTTGGGATATCTCACTTGAAGTTCAAAAGGGTGAATGTCTGTGTGTGATGGGCAGAAACGGTGTAGGTAAAACTACTCTTATGGATACCATCATGGGACAGCATAGAATTGAGTCTGGCACCATTGAATTTGACGGAGAGGATATTACTAAACTCTCAGTTGAGGATAGAGCTTCTTTAGGTATTGGCTACGTGCCTCAGGGGCGACAGATCTTTCCTTTGTTAACCGTAGAAGAGAATTTAAAAATCGGTATTGGAGCAAGACGTGATGGTCTTAAGGCCGTGCCAAAGGCTATCTATGACATGTTTCCAGTACTCTACGATATGAGACATCGTCAGGGTGGAGACTTATCAGGTGGTCAGCAACAGCAGCTGGCTATTGGCAGAGCCTTAGTTATCGATCCTAAACTTATCATCTTTGATGAGCCTACAGAAGGTATTCAGCCAAACATTGTCTCAGAAATTGCTGAGATCATGCGCAGACTGAATAAAGAAATCGGTCTTACCGTACTTTTAGTTGAGCAGAAATTACCTTTTGCCAGAAAAATGGGTGATCGCTTCTATATCATTGACAGAGGTACTCATGTAGCCGATGGTCAGATGTCTTCCCTAGAAGAAGATCTCATCAAGAGGTATCTGACGGTTTAATCATGAGCTTCGGTATCTGGCAAGCTTCAATTAAGCTTGAGTTTAAAAAGGATAAAGACAAAACCCTAATGGTGCGTAATCTGCATTACGGACCATTAGTGGTTCAAAAGCCTTTTTATTCTGAGGTCGCCTGTCATGTATATCTGTTGCACCCACCTGGGGGAGTAGCCTCCTGCGATCACTTAAGCGTAGAAGCTAAAGCAAATGAGCACAGTCAGGTTTTAATCACTACACCTGGTGCTACCAAATTCTATAAAGGTGAGAACAATTGTTCTTTGTTTGAGCAGAACTTTTATGTAGAGGAGAACGCTTCTTTAGAGTATTTACCAGCTCAAAACATCTTTTATAAAGGTACTCATACAAAAGTAAAAACAACCTTTTATCTAAAGGACAATTCTCGCTTTGCTTTTCGTGATGTTTCTAAGTGTGGCATGAAAGATGAGGAAAGACCTTTTGAGAACAGTTCCTTATTTAATACTGTTACCATTATAGAAAACGGCAAAGAAAAACTCATCGAGACAAGCTTTATCGATGGTCAGGATGATCTTGAGGCGTTATCTGGTAACTATGGTTGTGTCTATACCGGTACCTACATTACCAATAAAGTTTGTGAAGACACTTTAGAAAAGATAAGAGCGCTGTTAGATACCTGTCTTAGTTACGATAAAAGCTCTGATCCTCTGAAAGTTGACAGCACACTATCAGAGACAGACTCTAAAAAACAAATTCGTTTTTTTGCTGCAGCAGGTGTAGTTGATAACTATACCGTGGTGCGCTTTCTCTCCTCTAAAAATGAAGCTATTGAAAAAGCAATCGTAGAGATTTGGAAATTAACACGCCAAGAGACTATAGGTCTTGCTCCATGTCTTCCTAGGATCTGGTCAACCTAGAAGGAATGCAATTATTTATTACGGACTAGTCAATTACAGACTAGATATTTACAGGCTTTATAAATACAAGTTACAAGAGGAGAAAAAATATGAATCTAACTCCACGCGAACAGGACAAATTACTGATTTTTACAGCATCATTAGTTGCTGAAAGACGTAAAGCTCGAGGCTTGAAATTAAATTACCCAGAAGCTGTAGCTTTAATTTCAGCTGCCATTTTAGAAGGTGCTCGTGATGGTAAGACTGTAGCTGAGCTTATGGATTATGGCAGAACCATTCTCTCAAGAGCTGATGTCATGGAAGGTGTACCAGAGATGGTAACTGAAGTTCAGGTAGAAGCTACTTTCCCTGATGGTACCAAACTTGTAACTGTGCACAATCCAATCATTTAGGAGCTTTATATGATCCCTGGTGAATTTTTTATTGATGATGGCGAAATCGAGTTAAATAAAGGTTTGGAAAAGACCTCTATTACTGTGAAAAATGAAGGAGACAGACCGGTTCAGGTAGGCTCTCACTATCACTTTTATGAGGTAAATCCTGCTTTAGTCTTTGATAGAGAAAAAGCTTTAGGTAAACACCTTGATGTCGCACCTGGTACTGCAATTAGATTTGAGCCGGGGCTTGAGAGAACCGTAACCTTAGTACCTTACCAAGGTGAGCGTAAAATCTTCGGATTCCGCCAAGAAATTATGGGTAAATTAGATTAGAGGTATAGGATGAGTACTATTTCTAAAAAAGCTTATGCTGATATGTTTGGCCCTACAGTTGGTGACAGAGTAAGACTTACTGATACCTCATTAGTCCTTGAAATTGAAAAGGATTATGCAACCTACGGCAATGAGGTTAAATTCGGTGGCGGTAAGGTTATCCGTGATGGTCAGGGACAAGGTCAAAAGTGCGATAAAGACACTGTAGATACTGTTATCACCAATGCCATTATTGTTGATTACACTGGTATTTACAAAGCTGATATCGGTATTAAGTACGGTCGTATTGCAGCTATTGGCAAAGCAGGTAACAGCGATGTGCAAAATGGTGTTGATTTTGAGATCGGTGCCGGCACTGAGGTAATTTCAGGTGAAGGTCTGATTGTAACTGCAGGTGGCATTGACTCACATGTTCACTTTATCTGCCCTCAGCAGGCAGAAGAAGCGATCTCATCAGGTGTTACTACGCTAATCGGCGGTGGTACTGGACCTGCTACAGGCACTAATGCTACTACCTGTACACCTGGTATCTGGAATATTGAAAAGTTCCTACAGTCATCTGAAGAGTTACCTGTAAACATCGGTATTTTAGGTAAGGGTAACGCCTCTTTACCAGAGGTGCTTGAAGAACAGGTAAAGGCAGGTGCCATGGGCTTAAAACTTCATGAAGACTGGGGATCCACTCCTGCTACTATTGATAACTGTTTGTCTGTTGCTGACAAGTATGATGTGCAGGTTGCTATTCATACAGATACTTTAAATGAAGCTGGCTTTGTTGAAAGCACCATCGGTGCTTTTAAAGGCAGAACCATTCATACCTACCACACAGAAGGCGCGGGTGGTGGTCATGCTCCTGATATCTTAAAAGCCTGTGGTTATGCGAATGTATTACCAAGCTCAACTAACCCTACAAGACCATATACTGTAAATACCATCGATGAGCATTTAGATATGCTCATGGTGTGTCACCATCTTGACCCTTCTATTCCTGAGGATATTGCCTTTGCTGAATCAAGAATTAGACGTGAGACAATCGCCGCTGAGGATATCTTACATGATATGGGCGCGCTCTCTATGATCTCATCAGATTCACAGGCTATGGGACGCGTAGGTGAGGTTATCACCAGATGCTGGCAGACAGCTCATAAGATGAAAGTTCAGCGTGGTCCATTACCAGAGGACAATGAGCGCAACGACAACTTTAGAATTCGTCGTTACATTGCAAAGTACACCATCAATCCTGCTATAGCTCATGGCGTATCTCATGAGATAGGCTCAATTGAAGTAGGTAAATTAGCTGACTTAGTCCTGTGGAAACCAGCTTTCTTTGGTGTAAAGCCTGATATGGTAATTAAAGGTGGCATGATTTCATATGCGCTGATGGGCGATATTAACGCTTCTATTCCAACTCCACAGCCAGTGCGATACCGTCCAATGTTCGGAGGGTTTGGTAAAGCATTGCAGACAACTCGTATGACCTTTATGTCAAAAGCATCAATCGAGGCTCAGATCCCTGAAAAGTTAGGTCTAATCAGTCTAATCGGTGAGGTTAAAAACTGCAGACACCTTACTAAGAAAGATATGAAACTGAATGACTACTTACCAAAGATTGAGGTTGATCCTCAGAATTATCAGGTACACGCTGACGGTAAGCTACTTTCATGTGAACCAGCAAAAGAGCTACCTCTAACACAGAGGTACTACCTGTTCTAAGGAGTGGACAAGATAAAATGAAAACATTCAATAAGATTATTTTAGATACAGACAAAAAGTTAAAAGATGATGAGATCCTTACAGTAGAGCTGTCTATTGATGACAGAATTAAAAGCAGAATTATTGCTACCACTAAAGATGGTCAAGAGGTAGGTATTTTAACTGCTCGAGGTACTACTTTACGTGATGGTACCTTACTTTCAAATGATGATTCTGAGTATTTAAAAGTGGTAGCAGCTTTAGAGAATGTAAGTTCGGTAAGAGCATCAACTCCAATTGCACTTACAGCTCTTGCCTATCATTTAGGTAATCGACATGTACCGCTACAGATTGATGAAAGCGGCTTTTTACGTTACCAAACTGATCATGTTCTAGATGACATGGTGGTGAAGTTAGGTGGTGTTCTAGTTCATGAACAGGCTAAATTTGAGCCTGTATCAGGAGCTTATTCACACCATCATCATGATCATGAGCATGAACATCATCATGAGTAATAAGCTATTAGCGCTAAGGCTGTAGGTTAGAACATGATTGCATCAGCTTTTTCTTTAGTCTCTCCAAATCTTCCCATAGGAGCTTTCTCCTATTCAGAAGCTTTAGAGGCTGCTGTTGAAAATAAAGTAGTTACAAACTGTGATTCTTTTTACAAATGGCTTTGTCACAATCTTAAAAGATCACTTGTCTATTTTGAGTTACCAGTATTAAGACACCTCTATGAGAGTAACAGCGTAGATGAGTTTTCTTTTTGGACACAAAGGGCAATTGCCATGCGTAATACCTTAGAGTTGAGAAAAGAAGAAGATGACAAAGGCAAAGCCTTTGTTCGTCTTATCTCTTCTCTTTCATTAACTGAGAAAAAAGATTTTTTAGATGAAGCCAGTCGCTCCTATCTGAGTGCTTTTTGTTTATATGCTAAAAGTGAAGAGCTGTCTTTAGAGATGATGCTTAACTGCTATCTGTTCTCTTATATAGAATCTCAGTGTATTGCAGCTGTAAAACTGGTGCCATTAGGTCAGACTGATGCCTGGAAATGCATTAAGAGAGCTAGTTTAATGTCAGACGAACTTATTAAAAAGTCACTTACTGTACAAAATGATGAGATTGGAGCAGGTTTAGTAAATCTCTCCATATTAAGTGTTAAACACGAAACACAATATTCAAGAATATTTAGAAGTTAATTATGAGTAAAAATGCTTTAAGAGTTGGTGTCGGTGGTCCTGTAGGCTGTGGTAAAACCGCTTTAATTGAAGTTTTATGTAAAGCCATGCGTGACAAATGGCAAATTGGTGTAGTTACCAACGATATTTACACTAAAGAGGATCAGAGAATCTTAACTGAGGCTGGTGCCTTAAATGCTGACAGAATCATTGGTGTTGAAACCGGCGGTTGCCCTCATACAGCTATCAGAGAAGATGCTTCTATGAACCTAGCTGCTATTGATGAGTTAAATCATAGATTCAATGATCTTGATTTAATCTTTATTGAAAGTGGTGGTGATAACTTATCTGCTACTTTCTCACCAGAATTAGCTGACATCACTATTTATGTAATCGATGTTTCAGAAGGCGAGAAGATCCCTAGAAAGGGCGGACCAGGTATTACTAAATCCAGTTTCTTTGTGATCAACAAGACTGATCTTGCACCATACGTGGGAGCAAGTTTAGAGGTTATGGAGCGCGATACCAAAAAGATGCGTCCTACCTTACCATGGACCTTTACTAATCTTAAGAAAAATGAAGGTGTGGACGAGGTAATTGCTTTTATTGAAAAGTACTTACAGCTTTAAATTAAGTCTATATACAAAAAGTGGTAGCCACTGCTACCACTTAAAAAATCCATTAGAGCTTACTTTACTCTACTAGAATTGATTTTGAGCCATCGTTTGGTTCACTTGAAGGATTACCGTCTGTAACTTCAATTTTGCCATAAGCTTTTTCTACACCATTAAATGCATGGCAGTAGATGTTACTTCTGCATTCTTTGAAGGTCTTTTTCTTGTCTTTTTCTGGCACTTCATCTACAGAAACACCTTGCTCTTTAGCTAAGTGCTCGTAGTATTTCTCGTAGGTCTCATCAACTGTGTATGACACTTCTGAGTAAAGCTCTTCCTCTGTAAGCTCACGTAAAGCTTCGTCCCAAATTCCAGCTCTGTGTCTTGAAACATATGAATAACCTACAAATTTGTAATCAGTTACTTTATTGCTATTATCTAGCTTAAAGACAGCATCTTTCATTAACATCGGAGTATATGTTGAACCAAAACCTAAAGTAAGCATCTTTTTAGCAATTGATGCTCCCATGTTATTAAAGGTACTTGTAGTTAGAACAAAGCCTACAACCTTTTGGTTGTCATCCTTTGCAGTTCCAATCACAAACGGTGTACCTAACATAGCTCTTAAATCAGACATGGTTGTCTCATTTTTTACTACGTTCTGTTCAATTTTCTTTAAGTTCATTGGTTTGCCTCGAACTGTAGCGTTTACACATCATGTTAACAACAAAGATGTATCTCCTAGTAATAGAAGAAGAGACTTAAACTTCATTTCATACCTCAAAATAGATTTGGACTAAAAAAGTCCTAGTTATAAAGAATAGTTGTTCTTTGCGCCTAGTATACAGAAAATGACATTCCTATCTTAAAAAACTCATTAAAGTTAGTTTAGATTAAATAGCTTGTAACTACTTTCTACATAAATATCTTTTAGCTTTTGTTATTCCAATTTGACAGTGTAAGGTTTGAATAGATTTATTTTTCGACAGTTGTAATAATGTTGCTTTGACACTTATATTTTGACAGTTGTACTAATGTCTTTTTATTCTCATATCTATCGTGTTTTTCCTTCTGATATAGGCTATTTACAGTGCAGATGATTTTAATTTCCTATTCAGCGTTAAAAATGCGATAATAGTGGGTTATCTATAATTGTAATTTTTGGACATCAAGTCCTTTTAGATACTGGTATATATCGATGGACAAGTTAGAAGAAGCCAAGTTAAATGGCGTTGCAGCAGCAAATAACGCAAAAGATCTTCAAGAGTTAGATGCTGTTCGTGTTAATTTTTTAGGTAAAAAAGGCGAATTTGCTGCCTTTATGAGAGAGCTTGGCAAGCTTTCAGCTCAAGAGCGTCCTCAGCGCGGTGCTGTTATCAATGAAGCAAAGCAGGCTGTTGTTGAGGCTGTTGAAGCTCGCAGAGCTCAGATTGAAAAAGCTGCTTTAGAAGAAAAACTATCTAAAGAGACTGTAGATATTTCACTTCCAGGTCGCAAGAGAGAGCTTGGTAATGAGCACCCAATTAGCCGTACTATTGAAAGAATTAAAGAGATCTTTGGTTCAATGGGCTTCTCTGTTGTAGGAGGTCCTGAGATTGAAGATGACTACCACAACTTTGATGCTTTAAATCTTCCACCAAATCACCCAGCTCGTTCTTCACAGGATACTTTCTCTGTAGAAAACGGTCTTCTGTTACGTTCTCAGACTTCATCAGTTCAGGTAAGAACTATGGAGACTCAGAAACCTCCTATCAGAATTATTGCTCCAGGTCGTGTATATCGTAACGACTACGATATGACTCACACCCCAATGTTCCACCAGGTTGAAGGTCTGTTAGTTGAAGAGCACACTTCATTTGCTGAGTTAAAAGGTGTTTTAAACGAGTTCTTATTAAAGTTCTTCGAAGAAGAGCTAGAGGTTCGTTTCCGTCCTTCATTCTTCCCATTCACAGAGCCTTCTGCAGAAGTTGATCTGCGCAGAAAAGGTGGCAAGTGGTTAGAAGTTTTAGGTTGCGGTATGGTTCATCCAAATGTACTTCGCAATGTTGGTATCGATACAGATAAGTATGTTGGTTATGCTTTTGGTATGGGCGTAGAGCGTTTGACTATGCTTCGTTATGGCGTAAATGACTTACGCGCATTCTTTGAAAATGATCTGCGTTTCTTAAAGCAGTTTGCCTAGTACATTAGCCTAATACAAGTTGGATAAAGAAAATGATTTTCAATAAACAATGGATTGATGAGTGGGTTGAGAACAACCTAAGTGCAGAACAGTTATCTGACATGATCACCATGGCAGGTTTAGAGGTTGATTCTATAAGCCCTGTTGCTGACAACTTCGATAAAGTTGTAGTAGGCAAAGTTTTAGAGTGTGTTCCACATCCTGATTCTGACCACATGCACGTAACTAAAGTTGATGTTGGTAATGGTCAGGTTTTCCAGATCGTATGTGGCGCTCACAACTGCCGTGAAGGTTTAAAAGTTTGCTGTTCTTTAATCGGTGCTCATGTAAATGGCATCACCATTAAGAAAGCTAAGCTTCGTGGTGTTGAGTCAAACGGTATGCTCTGCTCATACAAAGAGTTAGGTATGGCAGATGAGTCCGATGGTATCGTAGAGTTACCTGAAGATGCTCCATTAGGCATGGATATTCGTGAGTACTTCAAGTTAAACGATAACGTAATCGACGTTGATTTAACTTCAAACCGTCCAGACTGCTTAGGTATCTGCGGTATTGCTCGTGAAGTTGCTGTGCTTTTAGGTAAAGAGTTCAAATATCCTGAAATAAAGAGTGTAGCTCCTGAAATTCAGGATGTTTTCCCTGTTGAAGTTGAAGATAAAGATGCTTGCCCTCGTTATATCGACAGAGTAATTCGTGGCGTAAATCAAAAAGCTAAATCACCTCTGTGGATGGTTGAGAAGCTACGTCGTTGTGGCATCCGTTCTGTATCTCCAATCGTTGACGTAACCAATTACGTAATGCTTGAGTACAGCCAGCCATTACACTCATTTGATTTAAACAAATTAAATGACAAGATTGTCGTACGTAAAGCTCACAAGGACGAGCCAATCACCGTTCTTTCAGGTGAAGAGATTAAGTTAAAGGATAACACTTTAATTATTGCAGATAACAAAGGCCCTGTAGCTTTAGCAGGTATCTTTGGAGGATTAAACTCGGGTATTGATGAGAACACTACTGATGTTCTATTAGAGTCAGCTTTCTTCTCACCTGATGCAATTAAGGGTAGAGCTCGTCAGTACGGTTTAGATACTGATGCTTCTCACCGTTTCGAGCGCGGTGTTGATCATGACAATCAGTTACGTGCTATGGAAAGAGCAACTGCACTGTTAATTGAGATTGCAGGCGGCAAAGCAGGTCCTGTAAACGAAGTTGTAGCACAAGATAAGATCCCAGTTCATAAGCCAATTACTCTGCGTTTATCAAAGCTGTACAAGGTATTAGGTGAGACCATTGATGAGAACACCGTATATACCATCTTAAAGAATCTTGAGTTAAATCCTGTTAAGGTTGATGGCGGTTTTACTGCTGTAAGCCCAAGTTTCAGATTTGATATTGCTATTGAAGAGGACTTAATCGAAGAAGTTGCTCGTATCTACGGATATGACAACATTCCTAATGCAACTCCTGTAAGTGAGCTTTACATGGTTCATGAGAAAGAAGAGGTTGTATTAGACAGACAGATTAAGAAGGCTTTAGTTGATGTAGGTTACAATGAGGCTATTACTTACTCATTTACCGATCCAAAAGTTTTATCAGAGTTCTCTGATATCAAACCTTTAATGCTGACAACACCTATTTCACCAGAATTATCTGCAATGCGTACAAGCTTATTAGCAGGTCTTTCAATTGTAGCTAAATACAATGCAAACCGTCAGCAGCGTAAAGTTCGTCTATTTGAGCAGGGCTTACGTTACATCATCGATAAGGATGCTGAGAACGGTGTTCGTCAGGAAGCTATGATTGCAGGTATCTCTGTAGGTGATATTGACGATGAGTCATGGACACAAAAGAGCAGATCTGTAGATTTCTTCGATGTAAAGGGTGATGTTGAAGCTTTACTAGCTGTAACCGCTGATTCTGATTCATATACCTTTGCTCGCTCAAATGAAAAGTTCTTACACCCAGGTCAGAGTGCTGACATCTTTAAGAACGGCGTAAAGGTTGGCTTCGTTGGTATGCTTCACCCATTAACAGCTAAAGCCTTAGGCTTCAAGCAGCATGTTGCCGTATTTGAGTTATTACGTTCAGCTGTTGAAAAGAGAGTTGTTCCTGTATATCACCCAATTTCTAAGTTCCCATCAGTACGTCGTGACTTTGCTTTTGTTATCGACAAGTCTGTACCAGTTGCTTCATTAACTGCTTTAATCAAGTCAGTAGGTGGCGCAATTGTTCAGGATGTTAAGATTTTCGATGTATTCGAGGATGAGTCTTTAGGTGATAAGCGTTCTGTAGCTTTAGGTGTAATTGCTCAGGATGTTGAACACACCTTAGAAGATGCTCAGATTGATGAGTTATCTTCAAAGATTGTTGAGGAAGCAAAGAACAAGTTCGGCGCAGTACTTCGTTCATAGTGAGGATAAAAAATGGCTGCAAAACAGATGACATCTCTTGAAGAGCGTTTAAAACAACTTGAAGAGTTGACCTCCAAATTAGAGAAAGGTAATCTTTCGATTGATGAGGCTATATCTGTTTACAGTCAGGGTATGGATCTGGCGGTTTCATGCAAGAAATCGCTAGATTCACTCTCACAAAAGATTACTGTTGCCCGTAAGAAGGCTCAGCAATCTTTATCTGATGATGCACTACCAGATAGCGCATCTGATGATGCTTTAGATGAGCTTGAAGCTAAAAGCTCACCTAAATCAGAAGATTTACCTTTTTAAGTAAAAGAACTGCAACATCCTTTTTACTTAAAAGTAATACGTACTCGAACTTAAAATAAAACGTCTTTTAAAGAGAATAAATTGGATCTTAAAGAATTTGCAAAAGATGTGGCTTCTAGAATTAACTCATTCATGGAGTCATACATAAACAAGTTTGATGATGATGCTCCAGAGCTTAAAGAGTCCATGCGTTATGGTCTGCTTTTAGGTGGTAAAAGAGCACGTCCTTTACTTGTTTATGCTACAGGCCTAGCTTTAGGTCAGAGTATTGAAAAACTTGACTATGCAGCAGCTGCAATTGAATGTGTGCATGCATATTCTTTAATTCATGATGACATGCCTGAAATGGACAACGACAAATTACGTCGTGGTCATGATACAGTGCATGTAAAGTTTTCTCAGACTGTAGCTTTATTAGCAGGTGATGCTTTGCAGACACTTGCTTTTGAAATTTTATCTGATGAAAAATCAGGTCTTTCAGACAGAGCTGTAGCCCAATTAACAAGATTACTAGCTACAAAAGCTGGCTATCAGGGAATGTGTGGTGGTCAGGCAATTGATTTGGCATCAGAAGGTAAACACTTATCTTTTGATGAACTACGTCTATTACATTCAAAGAAAACAGGTGCTTTAATTAGAGCCGCTGTTCTAATGGGAGCAGCTTGCGCTGATAATGCAACAAAAACTCAAATTGAGAAACTAGATGAGTACGCAAAGTGGACTGGACTTGCTTTCCAAGTTTGGGACGATATCTTAGATGTAATTGGCGATACTGCTGTGATGGGAAAGACTCAGGGCTCAGATATTTCATTAGATAAGAGCACATATCCTGCACTATTAGGTATCGATAAGGCTAAAGCGTTCGCTCATGAATGTGCTCAAAAAGCTATAGCTTCATTAAAAGATCTGGCTATTGATACTTCCCTTTTAGAGCAATTTGCCTTATTTGCAGTAAATAGAGATCATTAAATCCGTGACAGAAATTTCTACACCTCTATTAGATAAGATCCACTCACCAAAAGATTTGCGCAATCTCCCAGTTGAAGAGTTGCCAAATGTTTGCCAGGAGGTACGTTCTTATCTTGTGGATTCAGTAAGTAAGACAGCAGGTCATTTAGCATCAGGACTTGCTGTTGTTGAACTTACAACTGCGCTTCATTATGTATTTAACACCCCTGACGACAAAATCGTTTGGGACGTAGGTCATCAGTCATATCCTCATAAGATCTTAACCGGACACAAAGATGAGTTAAGAACCATCAGACAGAAAGGTGGTCTGCATGCTTTTATCTGGAGAGGGGAGACAGAGTATGATCTTATAAGCACTGGTCATGCCTCAACATCTATAGGTTCAGCCTTAGGTTTAGCAGTTGCTCAAAAAGAACTGAATACTCACAATAAAGTAGTTGCTGTCATTGGTGATGGTGCACTCTCAGGTGGTGCTGCCTATGAAGCTTTAAACTGCGCAGGCTCTACTAAAGATCTTGATTTAATCGTTATCTTAAATGATAACGAGATGAGTATCTCTAAAAATGTTGGCTCAGTTGCTCAGTACTTAGCTTCAATTCTTGCAAACCCTTATTATGTAAAATTCGTAGAAGGTGGTAAGAAAGTATTACAAAGTCTGCCTGCAATTAAACAATTAGCAGAAAAAGCTCAGGAACACGTAAAAGGCATGATCATGCCAGGTACATTCTTTGAGGAGTTAGGCTTTAATTACATTGGACCTGTTGATGGTCATGATATTGCAGGTTTAGTTTCAATCCTGCAGAATGTAAGAAAGATTGGTGGATTGCAGTTAGTTCATGTTGTAACCAAAAAAGGTAAAGGTTATGAACCTGCTGAAAAAGATCCAACAAAGTACCATGGAGTTCCATCCTTTGATCCTGAATTAGGTATCACTGACAAGGACAAACATGGTCAAATCTCATTTTCTGAAGGCTTTGGCTCTTGGTTATGCGCAAGAGCTAAAAATGACAAGAAACTTATTGGTATAACTCCAGCTATGCCATTAGGATCAGGTATGCAAAAGTTCTCAGAGCAGTATCCAGAGCAATTCTATGATGTAGGTATTGCAGAACAGCATGCTTTTGTCTTTGCTTCAGGTCTAGCTGCAGGTGGTTTGCATCCTGTAGTTTCTATCTACTCAACCTTCTTGCAAAGAGCCTATGATGGTCTAATCCATGATATGGCAGTTCAAGATCTGCCAATATTAGTGACTGTAGATAGAGGTGGTATTGTAGGTCCTGACGGTCCTACTCATCAGGGTATGTTTGATATAGCCTTCATGCGTTGCATACCAAATCTTGTGATTATGACTCCATCAGACTTAAAAGAGCAGTTCTTAATGCTCAACACAGGTTACAAGTTAAACAAGCCTTGTGTTGTAAGATATGAAAGAACCAGTGATAACTCAAGTGTAAGTGGTCTGTCATTAGAAGACACAATTGAAATAGGTAAGGGCAGATTACTTTTAGAAGGTAAAAAGATTGCAATCTGTGCTTTTGGCTCAATTGCAAAGAGAGTTTACCCTGTAGCTCAAAAATACAACCTGACTTTAGCTGATATGCGTTTTGTAAAACCATTGGATGTTGAGCTTGTAAAGCAATTAGCTTCAACCCATGACGCTATTATTACCTTAGAAGAAGGTGTAGTTCACGGTGGTATTGGTCAGGAAATATTGGCGGTTGTTCAAAAGTTTAATGAAACACTGGACAGCTCTAAGACAAAATCTGAAGTTATTGTAAAAGGTTTTGCTGATCACTTCATACTTGAAGGCACAAGAGATGAGTTATTACATGACGAAACTCTTGATAATGAGAGTATTGAAAAATTAGTACAGACTATTCTCAAAGACGAATAGTATTCAAAGAGAATAGTTCATAAAGAATAGTACATTAAGAATAGTTCAAATAGAATAAAGGATAGTTATGCCATCATTTGACATTGTTTCTAAATTAAAAAAAGATGAAGTTCAAAACGCAGTTGATAATGCTAACCGTGAACTTCAGACACGCTATGACTTCAGAGGCGTTGAGGCTTCTTACAACTTCGATAAGACCAAAAACGAAGTAAAGCTTGAAGCTGATGAGGAATTCCAGATTCAGCAGATGGATGACATCTTAAGACAGAAGTTAATTAAGCGTAACATCGAAGCTACTGCAGCCGAGTTTAAAGAGATCACACGTTCAGGCAAGAAATCAATTCAGGTTGTGTCTTTTAAAGAAGGAATTGATAAAGAACTTGCTAAAAAGATCATCAAGCAGATCAAAGATGCCAAGTTAAAAGTTGATGCAAAGATCAATGATGACATCATCAGAGTAACTGGCAAAAAGAGAGATGATCTGCAGGCTACTATCGCTCTAGTTAGAGGTTCTAAAATCGAACAGCCTCTACAGTACGAGAATTTCAGAGACTAACTAACAGTATGTCTTTTAGCAAGAATCAACTTTTAAAAGAGATCTTTTCTAAAAAGATGGCTTTATGCCTGTCTTTAGGTTTTGCTTCAGGAATGCCTCTTTTTGTAGTTTTAACCTTACTAGGAGCATATCTAAGAAAAGAGGGAGTAAACCTAAAAGAAATTGGTTTGTTCTCTCTAATTATGATCCCTTATACCTGGAAATTTGTGTGGTCTCCACTTGTTGACAGGTACAATCTTTTTCATTTAGGAAGACGTCGCAGTTGGATGTTAATCTCTCAGATTGCAGTCTTCTTTTCAATATTTTTATTAGGTCAGTTCTCTCCTAAAACCAGTCTATCTGTAATTGCTGTAGTCTCTGTAATTTTGTCATTTGCATCAGCTACACAGGATATTGTAATTGATGCCTACAGACGAGAAATCTTAACTGACAGAGAGTTAGGTCTTGGAACATCTTTATTTATTACTGCTTCAAGAGCTTCAAGCTTAGTGCCTGGCGGTCTCTCTTTAGTGATTGCTCAGTTCTTATCTTGGTCTGATGTCTTTTTTATAACCGCAGCATTTATGTTGCCAGCTCTTGTAGTGACATTTTTTATAAAAGAGCCTGAGACCATCAATGCTCCTAGAAATTTGCGTCAGGCGATAATTGAGCCTTTTCGTGAATTCAAGGACAGACGCGGTCTAAAGTCTATGTTTTTAATCATCCTGTTTGTGTTCTGCTACAAATTAGGTGATTCAATGGCTACAGCTTTAGCTACACCTTTTTATATCGATCTGCACTATGATCTTTTAACCATAGGTTTGGTAGCTAAAAACGCAGGACTGTGGTCAATGCTCATAGGTGGCATCCTAGGTGGTGTCATTATGCTAAAGACTGGTATTAACAAAGCTCTGTGGTACTTTGGCTTTGGTCAGTTAATTACAATCTTAGGTTTTGTAATTCTAGCCCACGAAGGTATTGGTTCTGATACAGCCCCTTCTGTTTTCTTATTAGCATTTGTAATTATTGCTGAGTGTTTAGGTGCAGGTTTAGGTACCTCTGCTTTTGTTGCTTTCTTATCTGCTCAAACTAACAAGTCCTATGCTGCAACTCAATTTGCGCTATTAACTTCACTAAGCGCTGTACCTCGTACCTTCTGCAATGCAACCACAGGTTATATAGTAGAGTTCATGGGCTGGGAGAACTTCTTTATCTTTTGTACCGTTTTAGCAATCCCAGGCATGTTGCTCTTATTAAAAGTAGCTCCTTTTAAGTCGGAACCTAAATCTTCTAACTGGCGGGGAAGATAAAATTTAGGCATATATTTACTCATAGTGCATATTCTTGAGTGCTGTGTACAATGAACAAAAGTGCAAGTGAAATGATTATTTTAGAATGCCGATTTAAGAGAACTGAAATATGTCAAGACCAATTAAAGAGCTCCCTACACTGACAGGTGAAGCAGCATCTACCTTCTTAAAAAGAGCAGATGCCGCTGAGCGTCGTTATAAAGAAAGAAATGAAGCAGTCACATTAAGAGATATAAATAAAGATCCTGGTTATATTTCTATGAAAAAAATCTTAAAAATTCAAACGCATATTATAAATTGATCCTCACAGTTTCCTCTGTCTAAATCATTAGAAAAGCCTTAAATACTTTTGAGATGGAGTCTTAGGAATTTTTCAGAATATCCTCTTCTCGTTTTTGCTATAAGCCGAAACCGACCTAAAATGAAAATTTATAACGGTCTTTTTACTCCAAAATCCTTTCTTACAAACATTGCAATTTTCGTCAATTCTTAACATTTCAGTATACAGGCGAAACTTTTGTAAACGTATTTACACAACTGATTTTCAATTTAAGATTTTTATCTAACATTTTAGATTTTGTTAAATTTTATTGTGTGCAAAAATTTCAATTAGCCCCTTTTAATGATAAAATTCATGCGTACACCTGTTTGTTTAGTAATTGTGACTTTTTTTGAAAAAAAGAAGTCAAATTGCTATGGCATTTGTCAGGTAGGTTATAGGAGATTAGCTCCTTAATTTTTTTATTGGAACCGTCTATGATTAACATCAAAAAAGGATTGGATCTGCCTATTGGCGGCAAGCCTGAGCAGGCGGTGAGCGACAGCCCTAGCGTTAAGCATGTAGCCTTAATTGGCTCTGACTACGTTGGTCTGCGTCCATCAATGTCTGTTGAAGCTGGTCAGAAAGTCAAGAAAGGTCAGGTTCTCTTTGAAGATAAGAAAAATCCTGGAACACGTTTTACAGCACCAGCAGCTGGTACTGTAGTCGCTATCAACAGAGGCGAGCGTCGTGCATTCCAGTCTTTAGTGATTGAAGTAGATCCTAACGGTGAGAGCGTAGAGTTTAAAAAGACTCCTGCTGACAAGTTGTTAGGCCTGTCCTCAAAAGAAGTTATTGATGAGTTAGTTGAATCAGGTATGTGGACTGCTTTCCGTACCCGCCCATTCGACAAAGTACCAACAATCGGTACCTTACCTCATTCTATTTTTGTAACAGCAATTGATACTAATCCTCTTGCTGCTGACCCTAAGGTTATCATTGATGCTGAAGCTGAAGCTTTTGCAAATGGTATCAAGGTGTTAAGCCGCATCGGCGATTTCAAAGTATACGTTTGCAAGGGAGCAGAATCATTACCTTCTGTTACCGCTCCTAACGTTCAGGAAGAGACTTTCGCAGGTCATCATCCAGCTGGCTTACCAGGCGTTCATATCCACCATCTTGATCCTGTTTCAGAGAACAAGACTGTATGGCACATTGGTTATCAGGACGTAATCGCAATTGGTCATCTGTTCGTAGAAGGTGAGTTCTACAATACTCGCGTTATTTCACTTGCAGGTCCACAGGCTAAGAAACCTCGTTTAGTTAAGACAATTATTGGTGCTTCTGTTGCAGAGTTAACAGAGGGCGAGATTGTTGCTTCTTCACAGGGTGTTCGTGTAATTTCTGGTACTGTTCTTTGGGGTAACACCGCTGTAGGTCCATATGCTTACTTAGGTCGTTATCATCAGGGCGTTGCACTGTTAGAAGAGGGCACCAAGAACGAGTTCTTCTTAAAGAACTGGATGGGATTAGGTATTCACCGCCATTCAGCTACAAGAGCTTTCTTAGCAAACTTTATTCATCCAAGCACATATACTTTCAACACTGCTCTAAACGGCGGTCCACGTTCAATCATGCCAATTGGTTGCTACGAGAAAGTATTAGCTCCATATGGTGTTGAAGCAACTATGCTTGTTCGCGCTATCGATATTAACGATACCGATCAGGCTAAGCTACTTGGTATCTTAGAATTTTCTGAAGAAGATATTGCATTGGCTACTTATGTTTGCCCTGGCAAGAACGACTTCGGTCCACTGCTTCGCAGAAGCTTAACTAAGATCGAAGTGGAGGGTTAATAAGTGTTATTAGACGTCTTAAAGAAGTTCTCTCTACTCTTTACAAAGGGTGGCCTATTATCATGGTTCTATCCTTTATATGAGGGTACTTTCACTTTCTTATACAGCTCAGGCCGTGTAACTACAGGTAAGACTCACGTACGTGACTTCGTTGACTTGAAGAGAGTTATGATCATCGTATGGTTAGCTGTTTTTCCTGCAATGTTCTGGGGCTGGTACAACATTGGAAATCAAACTGTTTTAGCAATTTCAACATTGCCAAACGTTGCTGATGTTGTTTCTCAGAACTACAGCCTATTCAGTGCTGACTGGCATTATGCAATTGCACAGATCTTAGGCGCAAGCTTAGGTACTGATGCTGGCATCTACTCAAAGATGGTAATTGGTGCAGTTTATTTCTTACCAATCTACATCGTAGTATTTGCTGTTGGTGCATTCTGGGAAGTTTTATTCTGCTTAATTCGTCACCACGAGATTAACGAAGGTTTCTTCGTAACCTCAATTGTGTTCGCATTAGTTGTTCCTCCAACCATGCCATTATGGCAGGCTGCTTTAGGTATTTCCTTCGGTGTTGTTATCGGTAAGGAAGTATTCGGTGGTACCGGCAGAAACTTCGTAAACCCTGCACTGTGCGGTCGTGCATTCTTGTTCTTCGCATACCCTGCATCAATCTCAGGTACCAACTGCTGGGTTCCAGTAGATGGTTTCTCAGGCGCTACACCTTTAGCTCAGTGGGCTCAGGGTGGTGAGGCTGCTCTAAAGGATGCTGCTGGCAACGCAATCAACTGGGTGGACGCATTCATGGGTAACATCCCAGGTTCAATTGGTGAAGGCTCAACTATCATGATATTAGTTGGTGCTGCAATTATTCTGGCTACCGGTGTTGCTTCATTCCGTATCATGGTTGGTATCTTAGTAGGTGCTTTCTTAACTGCTACTCTGTTCAATGCAATTGGTTCAACAACCAATGAAATGTTCAACATGCCATTTGAGTGGCACGCAGTTTTAGGTGGCTTTGCTTTTGGTACCGTATTTATGGCAACAGATCCTGTATCTAGCTCATTCACTAACAAAGGTAAGTGGGCATTCGGCGTTCTAATCGGCGTAATGGTAATTCTGATCCGTACCGTAAATCCTGCTTACCCAGAAGGCATGATGCTTGCAATTCTATTCGCTAACTGCTGGGCTCCTCTATTCGACTACCTAGCAACTCAGCGCAATATCAAGAGGAGACTAGCCCGTGTCAAAGCTTAATAAAGACTCCGCATTAGGTACTTTTGTCATCATTATTACCTTCTGCTTAGTTTGCTCTGTGTTAGTTTCATCTGCAGTAGTTGCTTTAAATCCATTTAAGGCTGCAGCAGTTGCTAACGATCGTCAGGTAAGTATCCTGAAAGTTTCTGGCTTTGAAGTTAAAGGCTCAGTTGCTGATACTTTCACCAAGCACATTGAATCACATCTAATTGATGTTGATACCGGTGCTTTGGCTGACGACAAAGTTAATAAAGACGAAATTGAAGGCTATAACTTTGCTTCATTAGCAAAGAAGCCTGAGACATCAGTATCTATTCCAAAGGATAAAGATGTTGCAGGTATCTTAACTCGTTCAAAGTTAATGCCAGTATATTTTGCAAAGAACGATGACGGTAAGGTTGAGCGTGTAATCCTACCATTCTATGGTCAGGCTCTATGGTCAACTGTTTATGGCTATGTAGCTATTTCACCTGCTGATGGCAACACTATCTTAGGTGTTACCTTCTACTCACACGGTGAAACTCCAGGCTTAGGTGGTGAGATTGACAATCCTCGTTGGCAGGCTCTATGGGTTAACAAGAAGTTAACTGATGAGAATGGCGACTACAAGTTCCATATCACCAAGCATGCACAGAACAAAGATTTTGATATCGATGCTCTGTCAGGTGCAACCTTAACCTCTAATGGTGTTGATCATCTGTCAGCTTACTGGCTAGGTGATGCTTACAAGCCATTCCTAGAGAAACTTAGCAAAGGGGAGATCGTTGTAAATGAGTAACAAGGGTCCTAGCTTAAAGGAAACATTCCTAACTCCTATCATTGCAAATAACCCTGTAATGATTCAGGTATTAGGTATCTGTTCTTCCTTAGCAGTTACCTCTAGCATGAAGACTGCTTTTGTTATGGGTATTTCAGTATCTTGCGTATGTGCTTTAGCTAACTTCGCTATTTCTATCGTACGTAACTACATCCCTAACTCAGTACGTATTATTGCTCAGATGACTGTTATTGCTTCATTGGTAATCATCGTAGACCAGATCTTAAGAGCTTTTGCTTACGATCTGTCAAAGCAGTTATCAGTTTATGTTGGCTTGATTATCACCAACTGTATCGTTATGGGTAGAACTGAGGGTTTCGCCTTAAAGTCAAAACCTCTTCCATCATTCTTAGATGGCTTGGGAAATGGTTTAGGTTATCTTCTGGTTCTATGTGTTGTCGCATCTATCCGTGAGATCTTCGGTTCAGGTACCTGGTTTGGTTTAACCGTATTTGAGACCGTAAACAACGGCGGTTGGTACGTACCATGCGGTTTACTTGTAATGCCTCCATGTGCATTCTTCATCTTAGGTTTACTAATCTGGGGTGTTAAGTCAATTCGTAAGGACTTACAGGAGCCTCTCGTATACGATACTCATAGGGAGGATTACTAATAATGTTAGAGCATTATATTTCTCTCTTCATTAAGAGTGTTTTTATTGAGAACATGGCTTTAGCCTTCTTCTTAGGTATGTGTACTTTCCTTGCAGTGTCAAAGAAAGTATCAACCTCAGCAGGTTTAGGCGCAGCTGTTATCATGGTTCAGGTTTTAGCTGTTCCTGTTAACAACTTAATCAACACCTACATCTTAAAACCAGATGCTTTAGCACCAGGTTTAGATCTGTCATTCTTAAGTTTCATTACTTATATTGGTGTGATTGCAGCTATTGTTCAGATCTTGGAAGTATTCCTAGATAAATACGTGCCTTCACTGTACGCTGCTTTAGGTATTTTCCTTCCACTGATCACTGTTAACTGCGTTATCTTCGCTGGTGTTTCATTCATGGTTCAGCGTGAATACAACTTTGGCGAGTCAGTAGTTTATGCATTAGGTTCAGGCTCTTCATGGGCTTTAGCTATCGTTATCCTTGCAGCTATCAATGAGAAGCTCAAGTATGCAAATGCACCAGCTGGCTTACGCGGTTTACCTTTAACCTTTATCACTGCAGGTCTGATGGCTGTTGCCTTCATGTCCTTCTCTGGTATTCAGTTGTAAGGGGGAATAGATGGAAACTATTCTAGCCGGTGTTGCAATGTTCTGCGCTATCGTCGTAGTACTGGTAGCTCTGATCTTAATTGCTAGAAAATTCCTGGTTCAGTCAGGTGACATCAAGATTGGTGTTAACGGCGATCCAGATAAGACTTTAACCTGTCCTGCTGGCGGTAAGCTATTAAATGACTTATCAGAAAAGGGTATCTTCGTATCATCAGCTTGTGGTGGTCGTGGTGCTTGCGGTCAGTGTAAAGTTAAGGTAACAGAAGGCGGCGGTAACGTTCTACCAATCGAGTACTCTCACTTCACCAAGAAGGAGATTAAAGAAGGCTGGCGTTTAGCTTGTCAGGTTACTGTAAAGAACGACTGTCAGATTGAATTACCTGCATCAGTATTCGGTGTTAAGAAGTGGGAATGTGAGGTTATTTCTAACCACAACGTTGCTACCTTCATTAAAGAGTTACGTCTGCGTATTCCAGAGGGCGAGGAAGTTCCATTCCGCGCTGGTGGTTATATTCAGATTGAGGCTCCTGCACATACTGTTAAGTACGCAGATTTCGATATCGAACCACAGTACATGGGCGCATTCAAGCACTTTGGTTTTGATAAGTTAGTATCAAAGGTTGATACTCCAACTATCAGAGCTTACTCAATGGCAAACTACCCAGGTGAGAAAGGCTTGATCATGTTAAATGTTCGTATTGCTACCCCTCCATTTTGCAATCCATCAGCTCCTCCAGGAATTATGTCTTCATATATTTGGAGCTTAAAGCCTGGTGACAAGGTTACTATTTCAGGTCCTTTCGGCGAGTTCTTTGCTCGTGATACCGACAATGAAATGGTATTCATCGGTGGTGGTGCTGGTATGGCTCCAATGCGTTCACACATCTTCGATCAGTTAAAGAGACTTAACTCTAAGCGTAAGATTTCTTTCTGGTACGGAGCTCGTTCATTACAGGAAGTTTTCTATGCTGATGAGTTCGATCAGCTAGCTAAGGAACATCCAAACTTTACTTGGCACTTAGCTCTGTCAGATCCTCAGCCAGAAGATCACTGGACTGGTTTAACTGGCTTTATTGCTAATGTTCTATATGAGCAGTACTTAAGAGATCATAAGAACCCAGAGGATGTTGAGTACTACATGTGCGGACCTCCTATGATGTCTAAGTCAGCTGTTGATATGCTGCACTCATTAGGCGTTGAAGATGAGAATATCTTATTCGATAACTTCGGTGGCTAGTAAGTAATTAAGCTATCTAATAGCAAATCAAGGCCTGCTTTTAGCAGGCCTTGTTGTAACTGCAAATAAATTTCGCTTCTTTATCTTTTCTATATAATCCTAAACTTGAACATTTATCATCCTATATACATTAAAAGAATTTAACTCATTCATAAATGCTATCTAGTCATTCCTAGTTATTGTGCAGTTTTACTTTTTTTCTGAAAATAAGTAACAATTTTTGTAATTAGATATATACTATCGAAAAAAAAGTACTACAAAAAACTTACTATTATGATGAGGTCACTTTCTTATTTATTTGTACTTACAGCTCTTACTTACAGTACAAATTCAAATGCAGCAATGTGGGCGGCAGGAGATCTTACCTATGCAAATGGTGAGACTGAAGTTTCTGCTTTTGTAAACTCTCCAGGAGATACACAGCTTCAAGCAGTGCTGTGCTCAAAAAATTCTCAAAACAACTATCGTTTTACTTTACTGTTACCAAAGAAATTAGATTCTGATTCTGTAATTAAGGTAAATGTAAAAACAGATGAGTTGAATGTTGAAGAGTATGGTGAGGTTTCAGGCAATTCTTTAGACTTGCAGATAGATGAGAATCTTCTATTAGCTATTCCAGATTCAACTAAGCTTGCCTTAGTTTTTGATAAAGAGGATGCTGAATATTTAGGTATTCCTGCTACTATCGATGTTTCCATGTCAGGCGCTGACATGACTTTAAGAAATGTTGCCTCAGAGTGTACTGCTTTGTGCATTGGCAATGATTTTAAATGTAATTTTCCATTGTTGTCCTCTCTACTTTGGCCCCAAGACAGATACGAAAAGTCCTATATAGACAATATTGATGATCTTTGTACAGCACAGTTGCGTCCAAATCTCTATAAATTCAATTACACCGATTCCTGTAAGTTAGCATTAGACCGTTTTTATAAAAAGGATGGTATAGGACCTCTTTCGTATATCTATAAGCTCTTTAATGACAAGAACTCTGTCTTTAGTAAATACAATGAAAGCTGGAATAAGGTTATATCTTTAAGCTCAGCTTCAGCTTTAAACTTACCAATAAAAGCTGATGGCCGAGAGTGGTATTTAGCTTTGTACTCTTTAGTTGGAAAGAGACATATTAAAGAGTTCCCTGGAAGCTTTTATACCATTAAATCATTGCATGGTGATCCTACGACTGTTGTCTATGATACCGATAATCGCTATGAAATGGAACTTTTAAAGTATTCATCAGTTTTATACAGAAGGGTAAAAGGTTCTGTTTCAGCAGTAAATGCTGTAGAGCAGTCTTTAAAACTCTGGTCTGATTTTTACAGGCAATTATCAGGTGCATTACCAAATATTCAGCAGGCTCAGGCTATAAGACCTATTATTTACAGAACCATGCTGATGAGAATTTGGAATCTAGCTGGTAAACCACAAGGTATTAGACTATTACCTGAAAATGCATTTAAGCAGGGAACTGGTGGTAAGACCGTAACTGGTGAAACATTAGAGTCGCAGTGTTCATTCTTTGAAGGAGCTAATGGAGAACAGTTCTACTTTGCTTCAGACAGCTGTATTAACGGTATTGAAGACTATATGAGGATCTCCCCATTAAATACTGATAAGTACAGCAAAGTTGTATCTAAGTGGGATGCTTTTTCAAATGCTTGGTCTCATTCACAGTTCTACAACGACAGTATTGATGATGCTGTAGGTGAGCATCCTCGAGCAAATTTAGGCTTAGTGATCTTATCTATGTTCAAACTCTATGGTTTTGGTGATTATTTCTTATTAAGAGAGTGTATCTCAAGCCGTGATATGGATATCTGTGGCTATGAGGCTCATAAGGCCTATTACACCTATTCAAAAGAGTATAAGTATCGACTAGAGTCCATAACTAATGTTTCAGATGAGGATGGTAAGAATCTAAATGATTTAAATGAGTTATGGCTTGATTACTACCATACTCTAGATGACTACTTAGATGAATTAGTAGATAAAGGTTATCTTCCACAATGGAGAGCAAGCTTTGTCAAAGGACTTGCCTGCATCATTCAAACTACGGCGTTACTAAACTTCCCATACGACAGGGCAGAGCTTCCAGATGTATCTTTAAAGAATGATACTAATATGGATGGTGATGTGATTGATGAAAAGGGCAATAAGATGACCATCGAACAGGATAAGTATCAGGACTACCAGGAAGATGATGATTACGATCCTGACGCTGATGTTGATGATGACATCATTGTGCCTTATTAACAAGTAAGACTTTATAAAATCTAACCCTTCAAACAACAAAAATGCCAGCATAAGCTGGCATTTTTATCAAAACTTACTAAGAAGATCTTAACCGTGAACTTCTTCTTGAGCTTGACGTAATAACTCGTTTAGGCCAACCTTTGATAAGGTCCTCTCATCAACGCGCTTAACGATGATAGCAGCATACAGTGAGTACTTACCATCCTTTGAAGGTAAGTTACCTGCAACTACTACTGAATGAGGAGGAATTCTACCGTATGAAATCTCACCTGTGGTTCTGTCATAAATTCTTGTAGATTTACCTAAGAATACGCCCATTGAAATAACTGAGCCTTCACCTACGATAACACCTTCTACAACCTCAGATCTTGCACCGATAAAGCAGTTATCCTCGATAATGGTAGGACCTGCCTGAACTGGCTCTAGAACACCTCCGATACCAGCACCGCCTGCGATATGAACATTTTTACCTACCTGTGCGCAAGAACCTACAGTAGCCCATGTATCAACCATGGTGCCAGAACCTACGTGAGCGCCAATGTTAACGAATGATGGTAATAAAATGGTATTTGGCTCAAGATAAGCACCACGACGAACCACACAACCTGGAACTGCACGAATGCCTTCCTTGGCAAAACGCTCTGCTGTGTAACCTTCAAACTTTAAGTGAACTTTATCGTAGAAAGCGCCACCAGGAACTTCAGTTAAGAAATTGTCTTCAATTCTAAAAGAAAGTAAAACAGCTTTTTTAATCCACTGATTGGTAACCCAGTCACCGTCTTTCTTTTCAGCTACGCGAATTACACCAGCATCTAGAGCTACAATAACTTCGTCGATAGCTTTCCTTAACTGTGGTGTAACGGTCTTTGAATTGATTGAAGCACGGTTTTCAAAAGCCTCTTCAATAACTGGTTGTAAGTCTAAAACAGACATTTAAATCTCCTATTGGCATTTTCTGCATTTAAGATTCATCAAGAGCTGCTTTTAATGCTGTGGTCAGTTCTTCTTTTCTGATTGAATCTAAAGGTAATCCGTTTTCATCGGTAATTGCAAAATAATCATCAGCACGCTCACCTGTGGTGGTGATTCTAGCTGCACTGATTAGACAACCTAAATTACCAAGTGTTATGCCGATTTTAGCCAATAGACCTTGCCTGTCAAGCGTAGAGATTTCGAGCTTAGTCTGCTTTTCAGAGCCAGAATCTAAGAAAGAAATTGTAGTTGGAAGATCGAAAATTTTACGTCCTGAATTAGATAAAATAAGGCTTTGTGACTTGTCATCAAGACCTGACAGAATTGCTTTTCTCAGACCATTCAGACGGTCATGATCAAGGGGGAGACCTTTTTTGTTTTGGAACATAATTGTGCATAATGCATGAAAATTGTGCGTTAAAAATATCTGTGCACTAAAAACGTTCAACTGCTTTATCGCCATGGTTTTTACAAGGTTTCCAAAGAATTTTGGAGAGTTGCTTTGATAGTAAACTAAAAGCTCCGTACCCACGTTTGGAGTCTGAGAGAACAGAATTAGAGGCTTATCTGTATGCGAATACCTTAAGATATTACGCGCATGCCAGCTGATGTCCTCGGGCTGATAGTGGATAAAGTACTCGATAGGGAACTGTCTTATGTACTTTAGAATATCATCTTTCTTGCAGTCTTTTGTAAACTCTATTACTTTTTCTTTGCGTTCTAAGGCCTGTTGCTGCATATTAGTCTCAAGGTCTGTCTCTCCTTGAGAAATTGCAATCTTAGTAGACTGATATAGTTGCTTGAAGATATTGTCTTTCCATGAGTTCCAAACGTTATCATTAGTTGCACTAATATCGGCAACAGTTAAGCAGTACAATAAATTTAGATGCTCTTCATCGCCAACAAAGTCAGCAAAATTGTTGATCACCTCAAGATCGGTAATGTCACGTCTTGTAGCAGTAGTACTAAACTGCAGGTGAGAGGCTACAAGCCAGCTTATGATACCTGTCTGGTAATCATTAAAACCATGCAATTTACAGAATAATTCGGCTTCTTTTGAACCTTTTTGAGCATGATTGCCACCACGACCTTTGGCAATATCATGTAGGAGAGCTGCTGTGATTAAAAGTTCAGGCTCAGAGAGCTTTTTAGAGACGATCTTAAAAAGCTGGTAGATTGGATCTTTAGATAAAGCTAAATCGTGAATATTTTTAATTACTCTAATAGAGTGCTCATCGACACTAAATAGATGGAATCTGTCAAACTGAGCCAAACCTTCAATTCTTGCCCACTGAGGCATATAGCTTGAGAGCACACGAGTTTCATGCATTAAAGAGAACAAAAGAGGAGCACTCTCAGTTTTTTGCAGTAATTGTCTGAACTTCTCTCTGCAAACAGGATCGGTAATTAAGTAATCTTTTAAAACTCTGCGACCTTCACGAAGAGCACGCAAGCAGTTAACGTGAATGTTATGGATAATTGGGCGAGAATCGATAGCTAAGAACAAATCTAAGATTTTTCTAGGATCATTTTTGAAAAGTTCATGATCTAAAACATCAATGAAAGTTCCTTTTTGTACAAAAGAGCTGTCGATAAAGACAGGATCAGAGAACTCTTTGCCTACATAACCTTTTACTTTAATTGAAGCTTGCTGAACTAAAATATAGTTTAATTCACGCACTCTGTGGAAGATACGGAAAAGATCACGCATCATTGCTTCAACAGGTGCATTACCCTCATCACCGTAACCTAAGATAGAGGCGACAGTCTTTTGAAAATCTAATCTTAAGATATTAGAGTTAGAGTTGCAGTGAATAGCATAGCGTACATCCCATAAGAATGACTGGCAGGCAAGGTATTCATCGTATTCTGATTTTGTAAGTAATCCTACGGAGCACAAATCGTCATCTTTTGTGGCATGGAAATTTTTAATTGCAAGCCACTGCATGATGTGAAGATCACGCAGACCACCAGGATTGTTTTTAACATCAGGCTCTAGTGAATAAACTGTATCTCTAAAGCTGTGGTAGCGTTGCATCTGCTCAGAAATTTTTGCTTCAAAGAATCTCTCATCATCCCAAAATTCGTCGTTATGCAGGGCTGTTAAAAGATGGTCATATACATCTTTATTGCCTGCTATAAAGTGAGTTTCTAATAGATTTGTGATAATCGTGATGTCTTCGCGAGAGGCTAAAACAGTTTCTTTTATGGTTCTAACCGAAGCGCCTAGATCAAGTTTTAGATCCCATAAAAAAGAAACCAGCTTTTCAATAGCATCTCTTGCATTATCAGGAATTGGATCAAGATTAGACACAATTAAAAGATCAATGTCAGATTCAATGAATTGTTCAGCTCTACCGTAACCACCAACAGCGACGAGGGTAAGGTAATCAAATTTGTTACCTAAGAAGTGTTCCCAGATCTTTTTTAAAAAGTTATCCAAACTTTGAGTTTCACATTTTAAAAGATTAGCTACTTTAAAACCTTTTAAGAAACACTCTTTATGGTATTCCTTATAGAGTTTTACAAGTTCTCTTCCTTGTTTGATGTCATAGACATCAAGAGCCGGAGCTTTAAATGGAAAAGCTTCATTTACATCAGCGTTGTTTACCTTTCTTGGAATGGAAATAGACTCAAACATGATGGGTAACTCTTTTTAGATCGTACATTAAGATCTTTTAATAGGTTAAATTAAGCTCAAATTCTTTGAAGTGTTTATTTTAAGCTTAATGGTCATGCTGTAAATAAGACCTGCCAAAGAATATGGCAGGTGTCTCATTACTGTACTAGGTAACTCTTCTTTGAACCATTTATGCATGGAAAAATACATGTATAGCTCAAAGAAATTAGCCTAAATTAGTGAGTAATGATGCGAGGAAAGTCTTCATCCTTACGTAAGGTCAAGACCTCAACTCCGTTAGGAATTACTAATAGAGTATGCTCATACTGAGCTGAAGGCTGCTTGTCAGCAGTAGTTACAGTCCAGCCATCTTTTCTATTAGTTCTGCACTTATAAGTACCAGCATTAATCATAGGCTCAATGGTAAAGCACATGCCTTCTTGTAAGATTAAGTTTTCATTGTTTCTGTAATGCAATACAGAAGGCTCCTCGTGGAAACCGATACCGATACCGTGACCGCAGTAATCTCTTACTATTGAAAAGCCTGCTTTATCGGCTACTTTCTGAATAGCATCGCCGATATCAGCTAAATTAGAACCAGGTCTTACAGTTTTAATTGCCTCATACATTGATTCCTGAGCGCATTTACATAATTGCTCATTTCTAGGAGAGGTATGATTGCCAACAATGTACATTCTTGAGCTGTCACCGTGGAACTTGTCTTTTAGTACGGTAACGTCAATATTAACAATGTCGCCTTCTTTTAGCTTGTGGGGACCTGGAATACCGTGGCATACAACCTCATTGATACTGATACAGGTAGCCTTTGGATAGCCCTGGTAACCTAAATCAGCACTTTTGGCATTTTCAACATTAACTATGTAATCATTCATAATGTTGTCAAGTTCTTCAGTGGTAACACCTGGAACTACATAAGGCTCGATCATTTCGAGTACTCTTGCAGTAGCAGCGCCTGCAATACGCATTTTTTCAATTTCGCTTGGTGATTTTAAAGTAATGTCCATAAAGTTCATCCTTAGTTAACTAAGGTTTATTATAATGATTTTTTGTAAGTTTCTGACAATTGATGACAGGAATGGCGATTTTTTTTATTGTTAAGGCAAAATTTTTAAAATAATCCATGTTAGAATAACCTGCCTTTGTGTAGGTGCACAGGGGTATTGTGTCTGTCTGATTTAGCATGACGGCACAAAATTTTGTTTTTAAGAAAACGCACACTGTTTAATAACGTTTTGTACTGGGTGCTAGGTTTTAAAGCTAAAACTTGGTTGTACAAGCGAAACAGTGGAGGCACAACCCTAATTTTTGAGGATATTATTTATGTCTACCATCACTATGCGCGACATGCTACAGGCTGGCGTTCACTTCGGTCATCAGACTCGTTACTGGAATCCTAAGATGAAACAGTACATCTTCGGTGCTCGTAACGGTATTCATATCATCAACTTAGAGAAGACTGTTGAGTGCTATGATGCAGCATTAAACTTCCTAAGCAGCACTGTTGCTCACAAGGGCAAGGTTCTGTTCGTAGGTACCAAGCGCGCAGCTGCTGATAAAGTAGGTCCTGCTGCTACTGCATGTGGTCAGTTCTACGTTGATCACCGTTGGTTAGGCGGTATGTTAACAAACTGGAAGACTGTTCGTCAGTCAATCAAGCGCTTAAAGGAGCTTGAAACTCAGACTCAGGACGGTACTTTAGAGAAGTTAACTAAGAAAGAAGCTTTATTACGTACCCGTGAACTTGAGAAGTTAAACCGTTCATTAGGCGGTATCAAGGATATGGGTGGTCTACCAGATGCATTATTCGTAATCGATGCTGAAGTAGAGCACATCGCTATCAAAGAAGCTAACAATTTAGGTATTCCTGTTGTAGCAATCGTTGATACAAACTCAAATCCAGATGGCGTTAACTACGTTATTCCTGGTAACGATGATGCTATCCGTGCTGTTGATCTATATCTAAAGGGTGCAGTTGATACTATCAACGCAGCACGTGCTGATGTAGTTCGTCAGGAGAAAGAGGCTAAGGCTGCTGCTGAAGCTAAAGCTGACGACGCTCAGAAGGCTGAGTAAGTTTTCATTCTAGGATCGTAAGATCCTAATCCTGTGTTTACACAGAACTTTAGAAAATTTCTAAGGCCGGTTCTTCCGGCCTTTTACAGATTAAGAGGAAATAAAACATGGCTAACGTAACCGCTGCTATGGTTAAAGAACTACGTGACGCTACTGGCGCAGGTATGATGGACTGTAAGAAGGCTCTAGTTGCAGCTGATGGTGATATGCAGAAAGCTATCGATGCAATGCGTAAGAGCGGTGCTGCTAAGGCTGCTAAGAAAGCAGGCCGTACTGCAGCTGAAGGTATCATTGCTGTTGCACAGAATGGTTCAAAAGTTGCTTTAGTTGAAGTTAACTCAGAGACTGACTTCTGCGCAAAGAACGCTGAGTTCGTTGCTTTTGCTCAGAAAGTTGCTGATTTAGCATTAGCAAACAACATTTCTGACGTTGAAGTATTAAAGAATACTACTTTAGACGGTCAGACTGTTGCTGAAGGCTTAACCGCTTTAGTTGCTAAGATTGGTGAGAACTTACAGGTTCGCCGTGTAGCAATCGTTGAAGCTCAGGAAGGTCAGACTGTAGGTCTATACGTTCACTCAAACAAGCGTATCGGTGTTGCAGTAATCCTAAAGGGCGGTGACGCAGAGTTAGCTAAGCACATTGCTATGCACGTATGCGCTTCAAAGCCAGAATTCGTACACCCAGAAGACGTATCAGCTGAAGTTGTAGCTCACGAGCGTCAGGTTCAGATCGACATCGCTATGAAGTCAGGCAAGCCACAGAACATCGCTGAGAAGATGGTTGAAGGCCGTATGAAGAAGTTCACTGGTGAAGTTTCTTTAACTGGTCAGGCATTCGTTATGAACCCAGAGCAGTCTGTAGGCCAGTACTTAAAGGAGCACAATGCTGATGCTGTTTCATTCGTACGTTACGAAGTAGGCGAGGGCATTGAGAAGCAGGTTGTAGACTTTGCCGCTGAAGTTCAGGCTCAGGTTGAAGCTGCTAAGAAATAATAGCGGAGTTTAATAATGTCTTCGGAGCAGAAAAGTCAAGTAAGGCGCATCTTACTTAAAATCTCAGGTGAGGCTTTAAGTGGTGATACAGGTTTTGGAATTGATCCTCATGTTTTATCACAGACAGCAAAAGCTATCCGTGATGTTCAAAAACAGGGAGTTCAGACTGTACTTGTAATCGGTGGTGGTAACATCTTCCGTGGTGCAGCTCTGCAAAAGGCTGGCTTTGATAGAGTAACAGGTGACCAAATGGGTATGCTTGCTACTATTATGAATGGTCTAGCTATGAGAGAAGAACTCAAGGCTCAAGGTGGAGAATGTGTATTGATGAGTGCTTATGGTATTCCATCAATTACTACTCAGTACAGTGCAACTGAAGGTAGAGAACTTTTAAAGAAAGGTTCTAGCTTAATTGTTGCAGGCGGCACAGGTTCACCATTCTTTACAACCGATACCGGAGCTGTACTTCGCGCAATTGAACTTCAATGCTCTGAAGTCTTAAAAGCCACAAAGGTTGACGGTATTTATACTGCTGATCCTGTAAAAGATAAGACTGCAACTAAGTTTGACAGCCTTACCTTTGATGAGGTTATTGCTAAGCAGTTACAGGTGATGGATCTAACAGCTTTTGCACTTGCACGTGAACATCACATGCCAATTAGAGTATTCTCTATGAATAAACCTGGTGCTTTTGATAGAGCCGCAAAGGGCGAAGCAGAAGGCACAGTGGTAAGCGATTAAGGAGTCAGATTATGTTGAAAGACGTTCAAAATAAAGCAGAAACACGCATGAATAAAGCTTTAGAAGCTTTAGATGGTCGCCTTTGCAAGATCCGTACAGGTCGTGCTCAGCCTGCTCTTTTAGACGGTATTATGGTTGACTACTATGGTAGCCCAACCCCATTACGCCAGGTTGCACAGGTTAATGTTGAAGATGCTCGTACCTTAAAGTTAAGCGTATTCGATAGAAACGCAATTAAGGCAGTAGAAAAGGCTATTCAGCAGTCAGAATTAGGTTTAAACCCAGTAGTTGCTGGTGTTGAAATCCGTGTTCCTCTTCCACCTTTAACCGAAGAGCGCCGTAAGGAGTTAGTTAAGGTTGTAAAGGCTGAAGTTGAGCAGACCAAAGTTGAGATCCGTAACATTCGTCGTGACGCAAATGCTGAAATCAAAGATCTTCAGAAGAACAAAGAAATCTCTGAGGATGAGCAGCGTTCAGGTGAAGAGAAGATCCAGAAAGCAACTGATGCTTCAATCAAGAAATCTGACGATCTGTTAGCTGCAAAGCAGAAAGAGTTAATGGAAATTTAATTAGCTCTTATGTCAGATATTTGTGATATTCCGGGGAGCATTACTGCTCCTCGTCATCTCGCCATTATCATGGATGGCAATGGTAGGTGGGCACTAACTCGCGGAAAGCAGCGTGTCAGTGGACACAGAGAAGGTGCTAACGCCGTCAGAAGAGTTATAAGTTTATCTGCGCAATTAGGTGTAAAAGAACTTACACTTTTTGCTTTTTCCAGTGAAAACTGGAAACGTCCTGCCTTAGAAGTTAATGCGCTGATGACATTGTTCGTTCAAGCCATTAAGAAAGAAAGCAAGTCATTAAAAGAAAACGGAATTAAAACCTGCATCGTAGGAGATAAGTCTCGTTTTCCTTCCATTCTTCAAGAACAGATTAAGAAGGTTGAAGAGCTTACAAAAGACTGCTCGTTGATGAAATTAAACATTGCTGCTAATTACGGCGGCAGGTGGGACATTCTTCAGGCTACACAAAAAATTGTTAAAAAGTGCCTAGAAGAAAATCAAAATTTTAATGAACTTAACGAGGACACAATCAGTCAAAACTTAAGTGTTCCAACTGATGTGGATTTGTTAATTAGAACTGGTGGTGAAAAGCGCATCAGCAACTTTTTAATGTGGCAGTCTGCATATGCTGAGCTATTTTTTACCGATACTTTATGGCCTGATTTTGATAAAAAAGACTTGATAGAGGCTTTTACCTTCTTCAATTCAAGAGAGCGCCGTTTTGGTATGACCTCAGCTCAAGTTCAAAATAAGGAAAAGGATAATGCTGACTAGAATTATTACAGCAGTTGTTCTAATTGCAGCTGTGCTGGCATGGCTTTTTAAAGCTAATTTTGAAGTCTTTTCAATGGGGGCACTTTTTATTTATGCTGTAAGCGCTTATGAGATGGGCCCATTATTAGGCTATAAGTCTAGGATCCCATTTATCTTAATTGCGATTGTTGCAGCAACAATTACGTTCTTTGTTGCAAACCCTGGTTTGTATGTAAGTGCCGGCATTCCTAAATTTAGTCAATACGTTGTAGCTTCAGGTCTCATTGTTTGGTTTGTATCTATTCCATTACTATTAAAATTTCCAAATGACACTGCATGGCACAAGAATGTTGTCTTAAACACAGTAATTGCATTGCTGATGTTACTGCCATTCTTAGAAGGTATCTTAATTTTACGTTCTTGTGATTATGCTCTTGACTACAACTCAGGTGCTTGTCTTGTATTAGCTGTAATGGCATTAGTATGGTGTGCTGACTCTGGCGCTTACTTTGCAGGCAGATTCTTAGGTAAACACAAAATGTTACCTAACGTAAGTCCTAAAAAGACTGTTGAAGGTTTAGCTGGTGGCATCATCACTGCTTTAATCGGTTTATATATCTTTGATAAATTAGGCTGGTTCGGCCAGTACTCTCAAAAGCAGGGTGTTTTAGTTATTGCTTCTGTAATCACCATTATCTTCTCAGTAATAGGTGATCTTGTAGAGAGTATGTTCAAGCGTTTAGCTGGTATTAAGGATTCAGGAAAAATCTTCCCAGGCCATGGCGGTATGTTAGACAGAATTGATTCACAGCTAGCAGCAGTCCCTGTATTTTTAACTATGGTTTGGTTATTTAGCGGAGAGCTTTTCTAATTATGCGTAATGTTACCTTATTAGGTGCCACAGGCTCTATTGGAACCTCAACTTTAGATGTGTTAAGACGTCATAAGGATGAATTTAAACTTCATGCAGTAGCTGCGTCTTCATCTGTGGATAAAATGGTAGCAATTGTTCAGGAATTTAAACCTGAACGTGTAGCCATGCATAATGAAAAAAGCGCTCAAGAGCTGTCTAAAAGGTTAAAAGATTCAGGCTTATATGCTGAGGTTTTAGCAGGAGCACAAGGTGTTGAAGAGGTAGCAGGTGACGGTGCTTCTGATGTGGTTGTAGGAGCTATCGTAGGTGCTGCTGGTCTAAAACCAGTTATTGCAGCTGTGAGAACAGGTTGTGTAATTGCCTTAGCAAACAAGGAAGCTTTGGTCATGTCAGGCCAGATCTTCTTTGAAGCTGTTAAAAAGTACGGTGCAAAAGTTCTACCTGTCGACAGTGAGCATAGTGCCATCTTTCAATGTCTACCTTATGAAGCTCAAACTAATCTAGGTTACTGTGATTTAAAACAGGCTAATGTTAATAAGATTTTATTAACAGGCTCAGGAGGGCCTTTTAGGGATTCTCCTTTGGAGTCATTAAAGACAGTAACTGCAGCTCAGGCTACAGCTCATCCTGTATGGTCAATGGGACCTAAGATTTCTGTAGACTCAGCTACTATGATGAATAAAGGCTTGGAGTTTATTGAAGCTAGATATCTATTTAATGCAACTGACGATGACATCAAAGTTGTAATTCACCCACAATCTGTAATTCACTCAATGGTATCTTTTACAGATGGCGCTATCTTAGCTCAATTAGGTCAGCCTGATATGAGAACTCCTATTGCTGTAGCATTAGGTTTTCCTCAGCGCATAACTTCAGGCGTTGATATGCTAGATTTTGAAAAATTGTCTGAGCTTACTTTTAGAACTCCTGATTTTGTACGTTACCCTTGCTTAAAACTAGCAATGCAAGCAAGTAAATCAGGTCAGGGAGCTACTACCTGTCTAAATGCAGCTAACGAAGTTGCTGTAGATGCATTCTTGCACAGTAAGATTGGTTATCTGGATATCGCAACGGTGGTTGATGGGGTATTACAGAAAGTTAATGTAGGTTCTTTATCTAGCATCGATGAAGTTTTAGATACAGACAGACAGGCAAGAGAAATAGCAAAATCAATCTTAGGAGCTCTTTAATGTTAGGTATTCTAGGTGGTCTCTTTTATTTTTTGATTGCTTTGGGAATACTTGTAACTATTCACGAGTTAGGCCATTTTTTAGCAGCTAAAGCTTGTGGAGTAAAAGTTCTTAGATTTTCATTAGGTTTTGGCCCTGTTCTCTTTAAGAAAAAGGGTAAAGATAACTGTGAGTATGCAGTGAGCGCTATCCCATTAGGCGGATATGTAAAAATGGAGGGGGAAAACACTCCTATTGAAGATAGGAGTTCTCTACCTAAAGGTTCATACAAATCTAAAAAAGTATGGCAAAGAGCTATCATTATCTTTGCAGGCCCCTTCTTTAACCTTGTACTAGCAGTTTTTCTGTTCACCTACATCAATATGTCAGGTATTACTCAGCTTTTACCAGTTGTAGGCGATGTTAAACCTGAATCAATTGCTCAAACTTCAGGCTTTAAAGATTACGATTTAATTGAAAGTATCAACGGCAAAAATATCACCTCTTGGAAAGATGTGATGTATGAGCTAGTTGAAGTTGTAGGTTCTACCACACCAGCCTCTGTTACAGTTTCATCTGATTTAGGCACTGGGCAGAAGAGAGTTTTATCTCTTGATGCAAGTAATATTGTCTTAAACAGAAATGAATCACCTATTAAAAAAGTTGGTCTTGAGCCATGTCTTGGTCGTATCAGTACCACTTTATCTATGGTAGAAAAAGGTTCACCTGCTCAAAAGGCATCTTTAAAGCTGGGCGATGAAATTGCGAAGATTAATGGTGTAGAGATGAGTTCCTGGTACAGAATTGTGGATATGATCCATGATTCAAATGGAGCTCCACTAAATCTAGTGGTAAAAAGAGATGGTTCTTTATATCAGACAACTGTAGTCCCTGAGAATAAGTACTCTGAGAAGACTAAGATGACTGTACCTTATGTTGGTATTGCCCCAGAGTTCAAGCCAATAGATGGACTTAGAAAGACTACTCGATATGGTCTTGTAGATGCCTTGATTAAGGCTGTCTCTGATTCTGCTTCCATGGCTAAGCTAGTGTTAGTTTCAACTTATAAGCTAGCAAATGGCACAATTTCAGCAGACAATATCTCAGGTCCTATTGCTATAGCACAGGGCGCAAAAGAGAGCGCAAGTTTCGGTTTTAAGATCTTTATAAGTTTTTTGGCTGCTATTAGTGTAAACTTAGGTATTCTCAATTTAATGCCAATTCCAGTTTTAGATGGCGGTCAGCTATTATTTTTGGCTTATGAAGCAGTAATGCGTAAAGAGCCTAGTGCAAGAACTCAGATGATTCTTACATCTTTTGGCGCAGCAATACTGCTTACAATGATGATTTTCGCAGTATTTAACGATATCAAAGGTTTTTAAAGAGCTAAATTTCATCGATTCTTAAAAAACTGACTTAGAATGCTGTTTTTTTGAGAGTTTTTTGTTATTTTAGCAGTGCAAGGTTCAAAATCACTTAAACAAATAGTTTGGTTTTACAATGAAAAGAAGAACTTTTATTAAGACAGCAGCCTTAAGTGCAGCCGTTGCAGCGGCAATTGCAACTCCTCAGGTAGTAAGCGCTGCAGGTGATCCAGTTATTTCTAATATTCAGATCAGAGGTCTGAATCGTGTATCAAAAGGTGCAGTCTTATTAGCATTGCCTGTAAAAGAAGGCGATGTAATGACTCCTCAAAATACCGCTTTAGCAATGCAACAATTGTATGCAACAGGTGATTTTGATGATGTTAAGTTGTCACGTGATGGTGATACCTTCATTGTTACAGTAAAGGAAAGACCTACTATTGGTGCTGTTGATTTTTCTGGTAATAACAATATCAAAAAAGAAGATCTTGAAAAAATCATCAATCAGCAGGGAATTCGTGTAGGTGAAGCTTTAAATACTCAGTCTTTAAATCAGATCCAAAAATCTTTAGAAGATTTCTACCATTCATCAGGTATGTATCAGGCTAAGGTAAATACCGTTATCACTCATTTACCTAGAAACCGTGTTGATATAAAAATTGAAATTACCGAAGGTAAAGCTGCTGAAATTCAGCAGATAAACATTGTTGGTAACAAGTCTTTTGATGAAGATGTTCTGTTAGCTCAGATGCAGTTACGTGATGATGTTCCATGGTGGAACTTCATGGCTAACCAAAAATTTAATGGTCAGAAATTCCGTGCAGACTTGGAAGCATTAAAGACCTTCTATATGGATAGAGGTTTTGTGAACTTCAAAGTTGATTCAACCTCAGTTGAACTTACACCTGATAGAAAAGGTATTTATCTAACCATCGCCATTGATGAAGGTGAGCGTTATAAGGTTCATTCATTCTCAGTTCGTGGTGATACCTTAAAGTATGGCGCTGAATTAAATGAAGCTATTACCTTACAAGAAGGTGAGATTTACAATCAGCGTCGTGTAACTGAAAACGAAAAGACCTTAGCTTCTATCTTAGGTAAATATGGCTATGCAAACTCAGAGGTTAAGGCATTTCCAATTTACAATGATAAAGAGAAGACAGTTGATTTAAACTTCAACGTAAATCCTGGTTCTCGTGTTCACGTTTCTCAGGTTTTAATTACTGGTAATGATTCAACTGATGATACCGTAATTAGACGTGAATTAAGACAGATGGATGGTTCTTGGTTATCATCAGAGGCTATTGAAGTATCAAAGACAAGATTAAACCGTACAGGTTACTTTGAGACTGTAGATGTAACCACTGAAAACGTAGGCGCAACTGACGATACTGTAAGCGTAAATACAAAAGTTAAAGAGCGTCCTACAGGTTCTATTTCTGGTGGTATCGGTATCGGTACTGACTCTGGTTTGACCATTCAGGCAAGTATTTCTCAGAATAACCTCTTTGGTTGGGGTACAAGAGCAAATATTACCTCTTATGAGAATGACTACAGAAAGCATATGGAAATTGGTTATACTGATCCATACTTTACTGTAGATAATGTAAGCTTAGGTGGCAGATTATACTTAGATAAGTATGATGGTGACGATGACGAAGATGTTGTAGATTATACCAACCATACTTGTGGTGCTACCTTCAATTTAGGTTACCCAATTTCTGAAACCTGGTTTGTTAATTACAACCTAGGTATTGAGAAGTCTAAGATTAAGAACAATGGTACTCGATTCGAGCAGTCTGATGTGTTCTTTAACATGTACTCAAAAGACCCAACCCGTTCTGTTAACTTCTTAGATTACAAGCTAGGCTTTGACATAACACATAACAGCTTGGATAAAGGTGTGTTTCCTACTTCAGGTAATAAGCAGACAGTATCATTAACTGCCACAACACCTAATTCAGATATGCATTATTACAAGGCTACAGCTGAAACTTACCACTATTTCCCAATTGATATGTACCATGAGTATGTATTCACCGTTCGTGGCAGAATTGGTTATGGTAATGGTTACAGATCAAAGAATGGCGTAAGAGAAATTCTTCCATTCTTCGATAACTTCTCATTAGGTGGTTCAGAGTGGATGAGAGGCTTTAGCCGTAACTCAATCGGTCCTCGTGCGTTGTATAAGTATCCTACAATTGATGCTTATTATGAGTCATCAACCTCAGTTGGTGGTAACGCATTCTGGACAGCTACAGCTGAATTTGTAATTCCAACCCCATTAGTAGCAGAGGCTTATAAGAGCAGCGTAAGATCAGCTGTATTCTTCGATGCTGGCGCTCTATGGGATACCCGTTCAAAGATGTACACTGTTGATTACTCAGATCCTGGTAAATACCGTACTTCTGTAGGTTTTGCTTTGACTTGGATGTCTCCTATGGGACCTCTATCATTCAACATAGCTAAAGCAATTAAGAAGTATGATGGTGATGATACCCAGCAGTTCAATTTCAACATCGGAAGCAGTTTCTAAAAGTAGGAGTATAAAATGTTAAAAAAATTATTATTAGCATCTGCAATTTCAATGGCTTTAATTTCAACCTCAACATATGCAGCAGACGCTGCAACTGCAGGTAAGACTGAGCAGGCTGCTAAAAAGTCATCAACTAGTATTGCAGTTGTAAATCTCCGTTTAATTATGGCAGAGCTTCCACAGGCAAAAGCAGAGTCTGAGGCTATGCAGAAAGAATTTGGTCCTCGTTCTGAAGAGTTACAGAAGATCCAGCAGGAAGGTGCCAAGTTAGAAGCAGAATTGCAGAAGTCTCAGGGCGACAAGGCAACCGAGCTTCAGCGTAAATTAGCAAAGTTAAAGGCTGACTACGATTTAAAGGGCCAGGCTTTACAGGAAGACTCTCAGAAGAGACAGCGTGAAGCAGAGATGAAACTAGGCAAGTTAATTCAGACTGCAATTGACAGAATCGCTAAAGAGCGTGGCATTGAGTTAGTAGTTCGTGGTGAGTCTGTTGTATTTGCATCAGATGCTGTTGATATTTCTGAAGAAGTTATTGCAAGAGCATCAAAGCTAAAGCCTGCTAAGAAAGAAAACAAAGATAGCAAGAAATAATTAACTGAAAATTCATTAACAGGAATTTATCTATGCTGTTAAAAGATATTGCAGAGAAACTTGGGGCAAAGCTAATAGGCAATGGTGATCTTGAGATTACCCATGTTGCTAATTTGAAAACTGCTAAAGAAACTGAAATTAGTTTTTTATCAGATCCTAAATACAGATCTGTATTAAGTGAATCTCGTGCTGGTGCTGTGATCTTAAAAGAAGAGGATGTACCACATGCAAAGAGCGCTGTATTAGTAATGAAGGATCCTTATGTAGGCTTTGCTAAGGTTGCTCAGTTATTAGATACAACTCCAGCTATAGCTCAAGGTGTAGACTGCACCGCTGTAATTTCTCCTGAAGCTACGATTGGTAAAAACGTATCTATCGGACCTAATGTCAACATTCAGGCTGGTGCAGTAATTGGTGACAACGTACAGTTAGGCGCTAATGTTGTAATTGGTCCTAAGGCAAAAGTTGGCAACAACACCAAGCTGTATCCAAATGTAAGTTTGTACCACGATTGTGTAATAGGTGACAACTGTCTAGTTCAGTCTGGTACTGTAATTGGCGGTGACGGTTTTGGTTATGCTAATGAGCGTGGTGAGTGGATTAAGATCCCTCAGACCGGTCGAGTAATAATTGGCTCTAGAGTTGAGATTGGAGCTTGTACCTGTATTGACCGTGGTGCTATTGATGATACTGTTATAGAAGATAACGTAATTATTGATAATCTCTGCCAAATTGCTCATAACGTTCATATTGGCTATGGAACAGCTGTTGCTGGTGGTACTACTTTTGCAGGTTCTGTAACCATCGGAAAATACTGTATAATTGGCGGCACTTCTGTATTTAATGGTCATATTAGCATCTGTGATGGTGTAACCATCAGCGGTATGTGTATGGTAATGCGTTCAATTGACAAACCAGGTATCTATTCATCAGGTATTCCTGCTCAGACCAATAAGGAATGGCGTATTACTGCAGCAAGAACTCTACATATTAACGAAATGTATCATCGTTTATCGTCTCTTGAAGAGCAGGTAGAGTCTTTGACCAAGCAATTAAAGAAATAAAATAGAAAAGGTGATTAAATGACTGATACTGTAGAAAATAAACATACATTAGATGTTGAGCAGATCATGGCTCTGTTACCACACAGATATCCATTTTTAATGATCGACCGAGTTGTAGACTATTCAATTACCGAAGAGCACAAGACCTTAAGAGCTATTAAGAACATTACTTTTAATGAGCCTTTCTTCCAGGGACACTTCCCTGGCAAGCCAATTTTACCTGGCGTGCTAATTTTAGAAGCTATGGCTCAGGCTACCGGCATCTTAGCTTTTACCATGGTTGGCAAGCCAAATGACGGTGAGTTATATTATTTTGCTGCAATCGATCATGCACGTTTCAAGAGACCAGTTGTACCTGGTGATCAGTTAGTTCTTGATGTTGAATACTTCAAAGAGAAGCGTGGCATTGCATCATTTAGCGGTGTTGCAAGTGTTGACGGTAAAGTAGTTTGCACAGCTGATTTAATGTGCGCTAAACACTAATCAATCATCAAAAGGGTAAAAGACATTGACTCAAGCTACAGGAATTATTGATCCAAGCGCAAAAATTGGACCAGACGTAAAGTTAGGTAAGAATGTTACCATTCGTGAGAATGTAATCATTGAGGGTGATGTTACTGTAGGTGATGACTGCATATTTGAACCTTTTTGTGTAGTACGTGGTCCAACCACAATTGGTAAAGGTAATCACTTTTACCAGTTTTGCTCAATAGGTGAAGGTTGTCAGGATCTTAAGTATGCTGGCGAGCCTACAACATTAACTATTGGCGATTACAACGTTATTCGTGAGCATTGCTCAATGCACAGAGGTACTGTTCAGGGCAGAGGAACTACAACTGTAGGTTCCCATAACCTGTTCATGATTAATACTCACGTTGCACACGACTGTTTAATTGGTGATCATTGCATCTTCTCAAACAATGCAACTTTAGCAGGTCATGTAACTATCGATGACTACGTTGTATTTGGCGGTTTAGCTGCAATTCATCAGTTTGGTCGCGTAGGTTGTCATGCTATGGTTGGTGGTATGGCTGCTTTAAATATGGATGTTCCTCCATATGTTATGGCAGCAGGTCACTATGCAAAACCTTTTGGTATTAACAAGGTTGGACTGCAGCGCCGTGGTTTCTCAAAAGAAGCTATTTCAGCTATCTTTCAGGCTTATATGTTCTTATACAAGAAGAGCCTGACTTTAGAAGAGGCTTTAGTTGAAATTGAGAAATTAGCTAAAGATCACAGTGAAGTTCAACCGTTAGTTGACTTCTTAAAGCAGGACGGTAGAGGAATCATTCGCTAATGCTAGCTAATGCAAATCCACATCTTTATGCTTTAATTGCAGGTGAACCTTCAGGTGATACTTTAGGTTCTGGTCTTATTATGGCCATTAAACGCCGTGATCCTTTAGCTCAATTCATCGGAATTGGAGGACCTAAGATGATCCATCAGGGCCTCCGTTCATCTGCAAATATGGAAGATTTAGCTGTAATGGGACTTACTGAAGTCCTGCTAAAGCTTCCTAAAATCTTAAAAATCAGATCAAAAGCTGTAAAGAATATCATTGAAGCTAAGCCTTGCGTATTTATTGGCATTGATTTACCAGATTTTAACTTATTTGTTGAAGAAAAAGTAAAGAAAGCTGGTATTCCTACTGTTCACTATGTAAGTCCATCAGTTTGGGCCTGGAGAGAGAATCGCGTCAAACGCATTAAAAATGCTTGTGATGAGATTTTAGCCCTACTCCCTTTTGAAAAGGATTGGTATGCAAAAAGAGGTATTCATTGTACCTATGTAGGTCATACCCTTGCTAATTCTATCCCTCTTACAGTTTCTCAAACTCAATGCAGAGAGAGAATTAACCTTTTAAAGACAAGCGTAGAGCCTGTTAAAGGGAAAGTAATGGGGATTCTTCCTGGTTCTAGAAAAGGCATTATTACAAAAATGTTGCCTATCTATGCCCACGCTGCAAGAATTATCAAGAAAAAACTACCCGAAACTGTCTTCATCTGTACAGTTCCAAGCTACAAGAAGGCAACATTAATTAAAGATCTTTGGCTTGAAGTTGCTCCAGATTTGTCTATAACAGTCTTTGTAGGTAACACTCAGGATGTGATTGCATCATCTGATGCAGTGCTTTTAACTTGTGGCACTATCGCTCTTGAAACCATGCTTTTGAAGACTCCATTTGCAGTAGCTTACAAAGTAAGCCCATTATCAGCATTTATCGCAAGACGCTTACTAAAAGTAGATACATACTCTTTGCCAAACTTAATCGCAGGCAGAAAGATCGTCAAAGAATTTATTCAAGAAGATTGTACAAGCTCAGCTTTAGCTGACGAAATGCATAAGCTCCTTATCTACGATAACATCCTCATGAAAAAGGAATTTGAGGATATCCATAAGAGTATGCGTTGCAATTCTGACGAGTTAGCTTGTGAAGCTGTGTTTAAAGTAATTCACAGAAGTTGTGAGGATAACTCGACCTTGGAGAGTACAGCTCAAATTGAAAGTGCTGAACTTGAGCCTCTAGTGGATTGCAATCAATCTCTTGAGACTCAAAACTCAAAAGAAGCTGCTGGCGATACTTTAAAAGCTAATCAAGACACAACTGAGTCTCCAAAAGACAATTAGTAAGTAGTTATATTTTTTCTCTGAAAATAAAATGGCTAAAAAAATAGTCTTTGAACCTTTTGTTTACCCAATCGATCCTGTTACATTTAAGGTTTGCGGTGCCGATGAGGCAGGTCGTGGCCCTTTAATGGGCAATGTGGTTGCAGCCTGCGTGATTTTAGATCCAAATAATCCTATTGCAGGATTAAATGATTCAAAGCAATTGTCTGAAAAGAAAAGAGATGCTCTAGAGCCTCTAATTAAAGAGAAAGCTTTAGCCTATGGTATAGGTCAGTGCACACCTCAAGAAATTGATAAGATGAATATCTTAAATGCATCGTTAGAGGCAATGAAACGTGCCTATGAAAACATGTCTTTTAAGTGTGACTTAATCTTGGTGGATGGCAACAAAACCATAAAGAATATCGAAATTCAATGTCAGGCAGTTGTTAAAGGCGATGCTCGTGTAGCTGAAATTGCAGCTGCTTCAATCTTAGCTAAGGTGGAGCGTGACAGGCAGATGTATGAGCTTGATAAGCAATACCCTGAGTATCAGTTTGCAAAGCATAAGGGTTATCCTACAAAGTTACATTTAGACCTGTTAAATGAGTTGCCGATCTTACCTTGTTATAGAAAAACTTATGGTCCTGTAAGAAAGGTGTTAGAAGCAAAAAACATAGAACAATTAAATTCAACTGACTCAATTGAGTCATTACTGTAGAACTTTTGTCTAAATTCAGCTTTTGTAGTAAAATTGAACGATTGACTAATAGGAAAACCTGTGAGGTTAAATCCAACGTGATGAATATCAATTATCTAGAATTCGAGCAGCCAATTGCAGATCTGCTAGCTCATATTGAAGAATTAAAAAGACTTAGCGCTGATTCAAACTCAGGAGTTGATCTAACTTCAGAATTAAATCAGTTGGAGAAGAAGAATCTTGAGCTTACAAAAAAGATTTTCTCTTCATTAAGCGATTGGCAGATTTCTCAGCTGTCAAGACATCCAATGCGTCCTTACACCTTAGATTATGTTCAGAGAATTTTTACAGATTTTCATGAGTTAGCAGGTGACAGAGCATTTGCCGATGATAAAGCTATCGTTGGTGGTTTAGCACGTTTAAATGGCAGACCTGTTATGGTTATTGGTCACCAGAAAGGTCGTGATACTAAAGAACGTACCTTAAGAAACTTCGGTATGCCACGCCCTGAGGGCTATCGTAAAGCAATGCGTTTAATGAAGCTTGCTGAGAGATTCGGTATGCCAGTAATCACTTTCATTGACACCCCAGGTGCATACCCAGGTGTTGGTGCTGAAGAGCGTTCACAGGCAGGAGCTATTGCTGAGAGCTTAAAGTTAATGTCTGATCTTACAGTTCCTGTAGTTTGTACTGTAATCGGTGAAGGTGGTTCTGGCGGTGCACTAGCTATCGGTGTAGGTGACAGAGTTAATATGCTTGAGTATTCAACCTACTCAGTAATTTCTCCTGAAGGCTGTGCTTCTATTCTTTGGAAATCAGCTGATAAGGCACCACTAGCAGCTGAAGCTATGAATATTACAGCTCACCGTATCAAGGATTTAGGTTTAATTGATAACGTTGTAAAAGAGCCTCTAGGTGGTGCACATCGTAATTACGATGAGATGGCGGAAAATCTCAAGCAGCGTATTGAAACCGATTTAGCTGAGCTATCAGGTATCTCTGCTGACAGAATCGTTGAACAGCGTTATTCTCGTTTAATGAAGTACGGATATTGCTAAAAGAAAAAGCTCTGCAAGTTGTAAATGAACTTGCAGATAAAATCATTCATACTGTGGCACCATGCAGATTAGTCGTAGGCTTATCTGGTGGTGCCGATTCAACTTTAGCTTTAATAGTTGGTAAAACGGTTACAGTTAAAGATCCTCGCTACACTCTTCTTGCTGTTCACTGTATTCACGGACTTGATGCAGATGATCCAATTTGGCTTGCTCACTGTCAGAAACTCTGTAAAAAGGTAGATGCTCAACTTGTAACTCCTAAGTTACACATTGTCTATGGCAATGGCAGATCTCCGGAGGAAGTCTCAAGAGCTGAAAGATACAATGCTTTATTTTCAAATGCCAAAGATAATGGTGTTTTACTTTTAGGTCATCAGGCAGATGATCAGGTAGAAAACTTTTTATTGGCTTTAAAAAGAGGTTCAGGTCCTTACGGCTTATCCGGAATGAGTTTCTATATTGAGGATAACCGCGGTAGGATCTTAAGACCATTACTGGAATATTCAAAACAAGAAATTATCAACACCATCGAAGCCTTAGGCTACGATCATGTTTTTGATATTTCTAATACCTATCTAAAATTTGAAAGAAATTTCATGAGATTAAAAGTGTTACCTCTGCTTAGAGAACGCTTTAATGGTATTGATGGTTCGATTTTAAGAAGTGGTAAGCTCTGTTCTTACGAGCATGATCTTGCAATGAGATATGCTAAAGATAAGTATGATTTAGCCATCGACAGAGACAAGTGTCGACTTGATATTAGTAAGTTTGACGTAAATGATACAGCTTTAGTTACCTGTATCATTAGACTTTTCCTAAATGAAAAGACTTTAATGCCACCAGAATTTAACCAGGTTCAAGAAACGATAAGACTGTGCCAAAGTTCTACAGATCAGCATGGAGATATTCTTTTAGGGGAATACTCTGTAAAGCGTTTTAAAAACTACTTATACCTTGTAACGAAAATGACTTTACCTGAAAAGAAATGTTATTTTTTAAAGAAAGGGGAAAAGTTAAAGCTAGGTAGCTTTGAATATGTCTTAAGAGATGACTTTGTAAAAGATGAAGTTATTCTTGACTTTAACTATAAAGGCAGCCTGAAATTAAAGCCTACAACTCGTGCACATAGCCGAGAAATTAAAAAACTCTTTGGTGAATATGAAGTTCCTGTATGGCTTCGTGGCACTCACTGTCTAGTAAAAGATCGTGATACAGGCGCAGTAATTGCGTTTGGTTCACTCTTTATTACAGTTGACTATCCAACTAAAGCAAAATCCTCTCCATTGATAATTATTCAAAGACAAGAGTAACTTTTAAGATAAGACTTTTACATAAATATATAAAAAAAGAGCCTGATGAACATCTTGTCATCAGGCCTTTTACGGAAATAAATTGTGAAAAAGTCACCAGCTTAAAGAAATCCTAACTGATATACCTCTTAGAGCGCCCCATTTTAAAAAAGTTCAATTTATTTTTAACTTTTTTTTAAGATAGTTTTCTGTTGTTAATCTTGTTTGTTTTCTCACTAATATGACTTAAGACTTCGAAAATTAAAAAAAAAAGAGCCCGATAAACATTTCGTTATCGGGCCTTTTGAGGAAAATTTATAATGAAAAAAGTCATCAGCATTGATGAAATCTTAACTGATATACTTCTTAGAGTGTATTAATCTAAAAAAGTTCTAAATATTTTTAATTTTTTTTAATTGACTGCAATGCCTTGTTTGACGCTGATTTTAAATGAAGAATGCAGATTAAATGAAGGTGACAGATAAAAAAAGAGCCCAATAATTTTTTATTGGGCCTTTTGAGGAAAATATATAATGAAAAAAGTCACCAGCTTGATGAAATCTTAACTGATATACCTCTTAGAGAGCCGGATTTTCAAAAAGTTCAAACTATTAATAGATTTTTTTATTTTTATTTAAAGTGACTCTCAATTTTAATTGCAAAAAATTGTAATTAGATTGATTTATAAGCATTTATTTTTAAGTGTCATACAATACTTGCCAGTTGTTGAGCATTTGTTAAATATAAAATTACCATCATCACTGATCAAAGATCACATTTTCTTAACAGTAATTATTCCTTTTAGAAAATATTGCTTATGACATTATTTTTTTGCAGTTTTTACTGTGACTGTATTTGCAGATGTAGCTATTTGACAATAACTGTTGAGAATAATCGCTTAAACTTATTAAGTATTTGAGCCTTCGTATAAATACACCACGTTTTTAATCTAAGTTAATTAACGTAAGTAGGAAGTTTAATGAACCGTTTTTGCATGAATTTAATTAAAGCTTTTTCAGTTTCTTTAGGGATCTACAGCACATCAAGCTATGCAATATCTAACATTAACGTCTACTACTATAATGGAAATGATAACTTCATCAACTTATATACGAAGTTCTTAGGAAAGCTTTCAGAAAGATCACCTATTAACTTTAAATTTCATGATGCGCAAAATCACCCAAAAGAGCAGGTAGAAAGCATAATTACAGGCCTTTACTCAGGTTCTCCTGCTATTGTGAATCTTGTGGATGTAAATGATGCAGATAAAATATTGGAAACAGCTAAAGATTCTGGCAGTAAAGTTGTGTTCTTCAATAGACTACCAAGTGACTCAGCTTTATCAAGTTATGATGACAGTTGGTATGTAGGTGCAAATTCTGAACAATCCGGATTTTATATTGCTGAAGTAATCGACGATTATTTTAAGTCAGTAGGTCATTTTGACAAGAATATGAATGGTCAATTGGATATGGTGATCCTGCAAGGGGAGAAATTCCATCATGACACCTTTAACCGAACTTTAATGACGGTTACCAATTTAAAGGAAAAAGGTTATCCTCTTAATGTAGTTTCCAAGAACTATGATAATTGGGATCGCTTTAATGCTAAACGCGATCTTTTAAAACAGTTTGAACTCATCGGTATAAAAAACATAGAAATCGTGGTGGCAAACAATGATGCTATGGCTTTAGGAGCATTAGATGCTCTAAAGAGCCGTGGGTATAACATTGACGTAAAGGACAAGGATCACTTTATACCTGTATTTGGAGTTGACGGTTTACCTGAAATGTTAAAAGAAGTAGATCTTGGTAACGCAACCGGTACTCTAATTGCAGATTATTCAGCTCTAGCAAAAGTATGCTACGAAATTGCTACATCTGAAGCTCAAACCGATGAAGAGGTAACTCAATTAGTTTGGTACAAGACAGAAAAACACAAAACCCTGATCCCATACATCAAGTACGCCTCATTTAAAAATTACATGAAGCAAAAATATGTCCTTCCAAACTATCAGAACTATTCATCTTTGTAAAACAAATCGCAGAAAACAAAAAAAAAACTAGCAAAACTAGGTTTATTATGGGATGTAAAATTATATGTGGTTAACCACTTATATCTCTTAGAGGGATCATTTCGAAAAAAGTTCAAAATTTTTTCTCAAAAAATAAATTTAAAAAAATCCTAAAAAAGATCTAGATTAATAGTAAATTTTAGGTTAGCATAGACTAACACGAGTTAACCAAAACTAATTGCGTTAGTTAGGCAAGCAAATGACTCGTTTGCATGTGTTCTAAAAAGGTGGTACGCCTTTTCTTTTGCGGTTTTGAGAAATGCGCTCAAGACCGCTTTCTTTTTATAAGTAAACTAGATTTCGTAAAAGTGCTAATGGAGTTAGAACGTCTTTGGCAAGAAGGGATGATAGAGAATTTTAGGTATAAAAAAACCTCGCTAAGCGAGGCTTTTTTATCAGCGCTTGAAGACTAGTTCATAGCCTTGATTGAAGCTGCTAACATGCTCTTATGACGAGCAACTTTGTTCTTGTGAACAAGACCCTTGCATGCAGCACGGTCTAAAACTGGCTCAGCAACTGCAAATGCATTCTTTGCAGCTTCTTTGTCACCAGACTCAACAGCTTTTAAAACATTCTTGATTAAAGTGCGCATCTTTGAACGTGCAGCTACGTTATGCTGACGAGCTTTCTCGGAAATAACAACGCGCTTCTTTGCAGACTTAATATTAGGCACAAATAGCTCCTGAATTCTTAAACAATTGCCACTTTCCGTCATGATGTGGCACATAATCGCTGTATTCTAACAATTTTTTTTACAAAATTAAAGTAGAACACCATAATTTGCGCGTTATTTTACATCACTTTTATAAAACAACAACACAAAAGTACGGCAAAGTTTTATATCTTTTTGTTTTTTAAGTATTTTATTCATTCAAATTAAAACTGTTAAGACAGGTGCTTTTACGCTATAATTACTCATTCTATGGGCTTTTGAAGCTATTTGTTTTAGAAAATTGATTAAGTTTTATTTTAGGGATCTTCAATGCGTTTAATCCGTTGTTTGTCAGATTTTAAAGGCACACCAAATGGTGTCGCTTTGGCAATCGGCAATTTTGACGGATTTCACAAAGGTCATCAGGCTGTAATTGAATGCATGAAAGAGAAAGCTAGAAAGCTTGATCTTGTGCCTGCTGTCATGATCTTTGAACCACAACCATTAGAATTCTTTTCTAAAGATAAATCTCCAGCTCGTTTATATTCTTTAAGAGATAAACTTCAAGCTCTTGAAGTAGCTGGTGTAAAGATCGTTTTTTGTATGAAGTTTAATGCTGCTTTTGCAGCATTATCTGCAAGAGAATATGTAATCGATCTTTTATACAAAAAGCTCCAGGTTAAGAGTGTAACTGTAGGCTCTCTGTTTAATTTTGGAGAGGGGGGAAAGTACACTATTGATGATCTTAAAAAGTTAGGTTCAGAAGTAGGAATGGAAGCAAGTGCTATAGACGGCGTATTGCTCAATCACGAGCGAATCTCTAGCACTAAGATACGAGAATATCTGTTTCATGGGCAGCTTGATCTAGCTAAAGAAGCTTTAGGTAGATACTATTCCATGTCAGGAATTGTCGTTCATGGAAATCAAATTGGACGAAATTTAGGTTTCCCTACAGCTAATGTGAATATTAACCGTAGAATTTCACCTCTAAGAGGTGTTTACGCTGTAAAAGTTCTGTCAAAAGTATCTCTTTATGATGGAATGGCAAACGTAGGTTACAGACCTACTGTAGTAGCAGGGCAGAACAAGGCTCTGCTTGAGGTAAATTTATTCAATTTCAAACAGGATCTGTACGGAGAGAGTATTAGAGTTTTCTTTATCAGTAAGATCCGCGATGAAGTAAAGTTTTCAAATATTGAAGTTTTGCAAGAACAGCTTTTAGCTGACAAAAAAAAGGCAAAAGAGATCCTTGCAAAACATAGTAACTACGAATTTTAAATTATTGTTTTTGGTAGATTGGAAAAATGGCTGATTACAAAAGTACTTTAAACCTTCCTAATACCGCATTTCCAATGCGAGGTAATTTAGCTCAGCGTGAGCCTGGTATGTTACAGGACTGGGAGAAGCGTTGTCTTTATAAGAAGATCCGCACTGCAAGAGCAGGTGCAAATATGTTTATTCTGCATGATGGTCCTCCATATGCAAACGGCAATATTCATATTGGTCATTCAATTAACAAGGTTTTAAAGGACATTATTGTAAAGTCAAAGACATTATCTGGCTTTGATTCTCCATATGTTCCAGGTTGGGACTGTCATGGTCTTCCTATTGAAGTTAAAGTTGAAAGCTTAATTGGTAAGCCAGGTGTTAAGGTTGATGCTGCAACCTTCAGAAAAGAGTGCCGTAAGTATGCACAGAGTCAGGTTGACGGTCAGAGAAAAGATTTCAAACGTCTAGGTGTTTTGGGTGACTGGGATAACCCATATCTAACTATGAACTACAAGACCGAAGCTGATACCTTAAGAGGTTTAGGCAAGGTTATCGCAAATGGTCACTTCGTACGTGGCCTAAAACCTGTTTACTGGTGTATGGACTGTCAGTCAGCATTAGCGGAAGCTGAAGTTGAGTATGCTGATGTTAAATCAGATTCTATCTATGTTCGCTTTGCAAGCACCGATGATGACAAGGTATTAGCTACCTTTAATGCACAGGGCAAAGGTGAAGGTCCTATCTCATGCGTAATTTGGACTACTACTCCATGGACTTTACCTGCTAACAGAGCAATCTGTATGAATGAGCAGTTAAAGTATATTTTAGTTCAGGTTAAGACAGAAAAGGGCTCAGAACGTTTCATCATGGCAGCAGATCTTGTTGAGACCGTGATGAAAGAGTGTGGTATCGAAGAATACTCAATTTTAGGTGACGAGGTTTCTGGCAAGGCTTTAGAGTTACAGAAATTCCACCATCCATTCTTAAACTTTGATGTTCCTGTGATCTTAGGTGCTCACGTAACTCTAGAAGCTGGTACTGGTTGCGTTCATACAGCTGGTGGTCATGGTCTAGATGACTATAACGTATCAGTAAAATATGGATTAGAGATTTACAATCCAGTAGGACCTGATGGTTGCTTTAAGGATGATGTTGAGTACTTTGCTGGTCTTAACGTATTAAAGGCAAATCCTAATGTAATTGAAGTTCTGAAAGAGAAGGGCGCTTTAGTAAAACTAAAGGTAATCTCTCACAGCTACCCACACTGCTGGCGTCATAAGACTCCTGTAATCTTCAGAGCAACTCCTCAGTGGTTCATCTCAATGGATGCTAAGGGCCTGCGTGCTAGAGCATTAGAAGAGATTAAGAAGACCAAGTGGATCCCTGCTTGGGGGCAGAACCGTATTGAGGCAATGGTAAAACAGCGTACTGACTGGTGTATTTCTCGTCAGAGAACCTGGGGTATGCCATGTGCCGTTCTAATCAACAATGAGACTAATGAGATCCATCCTGATACTCCTGCAATCATCGAGAAGGTTGCAAAGGCTGTTGAAAAAGATGGTATTCAGGCATGGTGGGATCTTAAGGTTGAAGATCTGATTGGTCCTGAAGAGGCAAAACACTATCACAAAGATCCAAATACTCTAGACGTTTGGTTTGATTCTGGTTCAACTCACTTCTCAGTAGTTGATCAGCGTCCTGAGTTTAATCATCACAGCGCTGACTTATACCTAGAAGGTTCAGATCAGCATCGTGGCTGGTTCATGTCTTCATTGATGCTGTCAGTTGCAACTAAAGACAAGGCACCATACAAGCAGGTTCTAACCCACGGCTTTACCGTTGATGGTCAGGGCCGCAAGATGTCTAAGTCATTAGGTAACGTTATTGCTCCACAGGAGATCATCGACAAGTTAGGTGCTGATGTTTTACGTCTATGGATTGCATCAAATGACTACACCGGTGATATGGCAGTATCACACGAAATCTTTAAGCGTTCTTCAGATGCTTATCGTCGTGTACGTAACACTGTAAGATTCTTGCTTGCAAACTTAAATGGCTTCAATCCTGAGACTGATAAGGTTGCATTTAATGATATGGTTGAGTTAGATAAGTGGGCAGTATCTCTGACCTCAAAGACTCAGAAAGAATTATTAAAGTGCTATGAAGAGTATGACTTCCACAAGGTTGTTCAGATCTTAATGAACTTCTGTTCAATTGAGTTAGGTTCATTCTACTTAGACATCATCAAGGATCGTCAGTACACAGCTAAGGCTGACAGTGCTGCTCGCCGTTCATGTCAGAGCGCTTTATATATTATTGCTGAAGCTTTAATCCGTTGGATTGCTCCTATCCTGTCATTTACTGCTCAGGAAGCATGGGAAGCAATGCCTGGCAAGAGAGATGAATTCGTATTTACCTCAACTTGGTATGACGATTTACATGAGATTGATGAGTCTTCAGAGTTCAATTCTGAGTACTGGGCTAGAATGTTAAACTTCAGAAATGAAGCTAACAAGGCAATCGAAACTGCACGTAACAACGGCGTAATTGGTGGTTCACTAGAAGCTGAGCTTAAGATTTACGCAAAGGGCCAGTTATTAGAAGACTTAAAGAAGATTGAATCTGAGTTATGCTTCGTTCTAATCACTTCTAAGGCAATCGTATCTGATGAAGAAGCTCCAGCTGAAGCCTTCAAGTCAGAAGTTTTAGATTGCGCATTCTCCGTTGAGAAATCAAATGCTAAGAAGTGCGAACGTTGCTGGCATTATGAAGAAAGCGTTGATGCAGATCCAGAGTTCCCTGGCTTATGCAAGCGTTGCGTTCAGAATGTTAAGTCAACCGGCGAAATCAGACATTTTGCATAAAGATACATTATGTCATTTACAGTAAATAACAATGGAAGCAAGTTCCTTTTATGGAGCTTGCTTGTAGTTGTCCTAGATCAACTAACAAAATACCTAATTGTCAGCACTATCCCAGTAAACTCGATTGGCTACAGGGTGGCGCCTTTCTTTGACATTATTCATGTTCATAACGAAGGCGCTGCTTTTAGCTTTCTAGCTTCAAGTGGTGGTTGGCAAAGGTATTTCTTTATGTTGATAGCTGTGGCCATCAGCATTGCACTATTCATTGCTCTATTGCGTACAAGTAAAGAAAAGAAGTGGACATGTCTTGCTATATCTCTTGTCATAGGTGGCGCAATAGGTAATCTTATCGACAGAGTTTGTTTGTCATATGTAGTTGATTTTCTTTTGTTCTACATCAAGACAGACTCATTCTCCTACTATTACCCAGCATTCAACGTAGCAGATATCGCTGTTTGTTGCGGAGCCGGTTTACTCATTATCATCGGTTTCTTTGGTAAAGAGAATAAAGAGAGTAAATAGGAATGCCATTTCAGTTAAAAATTGCCAAATCAAGAGGTATGTGTGCAGGTGTTGAGCGTGCCATCAGTGTAGTGCAAAAAGCAATAGAACTGTATGGTCAAAATAAAGTTTGGGTATTGCATGAAGTTGTACACAACAGGCATGTTGTGGACGATTTAAGAAAGGCAGGAGCTCACTTTGTTGAAACACTTTCAGAAGTACCTCATGGATGTGTGTTAATTTTTTCAGCACACGGTGTTGGCATTAAGACTGAAAATGAAGCTAAAGCTTTAGGTGTTAAAGTAATCGATGCTACATGTCCAGTTGTTACTGCTATTCATAAAAAAATGAATAGAGCAGGTAACAATAATCAGGATGTGGTAGTTATCGGACACAATGGACATCAGGAAGTAGTAGGTACTATAGGTCAATATACTGGTTCACCTGATAAAGTCCATGTAGTAAATTCAATTCAAGGTATTGAAGCTTTAAATATTGACGGAGAAAATGCTTTCTTTGCAACACAAACTACTTTAAGTGTTGATGAAACCCGTCATGTTGTAGAAGCTTTAAAGAAAAAATATCCAAAAATTATCGGTCCAAAGGCTGACGATACCTGTAGAGCAACTCAGGTTCGACAGAACGCGGTGCGTGACTTAGCAAAAGTCTGTGATCTCGTGTTGATAGCAGGCAGTTCTAATTCATCAAATTCAAACAGACTAAAGGAAGTTGCTATTAGCGAAGGTACTAATGCATACCTAATTGATGATAGTTCTATGATCGATCTTAAATGGTTTGAGAATGTCTCATCTGTGGGTATCAGTGCAGGTGCTTCAGCTCCTGAATATGTTGTGTCTGAAATTGTTGAGTTTTTATGTGCCCATGGAGCAGTCAAAGTTGATGAATTTGGCTGCGATTTAAAAGAAAAAAGCTTCCCACTACCTAAGGAAGTAAGTATTTAACCTTAAAGGTAAGATAATACCAGACCTTTTATAGGTCATTTGAGTACTTTAAGGAGAAACAAGTGAAAGACTCTTCTAAATGCTTGCACGCAGGCTATACTCCTAAAAATGCTGGTCCTCGTGTAATGCCAATTGTGCAAAGCACAACCTTCCGTTTTGATAGCACCAAAGCTATTGCTGATCTTTTTGATTTAAAGACTTCTGACTATTTCTATACAAGACTTGGCAATCCAACATGCGGTCATGTTGAAGAAAAGATAGCAGCTCTAGAAGGTGGTGTAGGTGCGATGCTGACCTCATCAGGACAAGCTGCAACACTAACAGCTGTACTTACTATAGCAAAAGCTGGTGATCATATTCTGTGTAGCTCCACAGTGTATGGCGGTACATTCAATTTAATGGCTGTAACTTTCAAGAGAATGGGTATTGATGTAACCTTCTTTGAACAGTCAGAGTCAGATGAAGAAGTCGAAGCTAAGATTCAGGAGAACACTAAAGCAGTCTTTGGTGAAACTATTGCAAATCCTGCTTTGACCATCTTTGATATTGAAAGATTTGCAAAACTTGCTCACAAGCACCATTTACCTTTAATTGTAGATAACACCTTTGCAACACCATGTCTTTGCAAGCCATTTGAGTTTGGTGCTGATATTGTGGTTCATTCAACTACCAAGTACTTAGATGGTCATGCTGTACAGGTTGGTGGTTGCGTAGTAGACAGTGGTAATTTTGATTGGGCAGGTTCTGGCAGATTCCCTGAGTTTACAACTCCAGATGATTCATATCATGGTCTTGTTTATACCAAAGCCTTTGGAAAGGCAGCTTTCATTGTCAAAGCAAGAGTGCAGATCATGCGAGATTTAGGTTGCTGTCAGACAGCACAAGGTGCGTTCTACTTAAATTTAGGTATTGAAACTCTACCTTTGAGAATTGTAAAACACTCACAAAATGCTTTAGCTGTTGCTAAGCACTTAGAGTCACATCCTAAGATTGAAAAGGTAATTTACCCAGGTTTAGAGTCAAATCCTGATTATAAGTTAGGTCAGAAGTACTTAAAGGATGGCTTATGCTCTGGTGTTTTATCACTAGTAATTAAAGGTGGTAGAGAAGCTGGAGCTAAGTTTATTGACAGTGTAGTAATGTCATCTCCTGAAGTGCATGTAGCAGATATTAGAACCTGTCTGTTACATCCTGCAACCTCAACTCACAGACAGTTATCTGATGCCCAGTTAATTGAGTGTGGTATTACACCAGGCTTAGTTCGTCTGTCAGTAGGCCTTGAAGATCTTGAGGACATTATTGCTGATCTTGATGCTGCGCTAGCTAAGGTTTAGTTGTAGCCATTAATGTCTAGTTAATTTCAATATAGGTGGAGACTTTCTTGTCTCCACTTTCAATTACAAACTCTCCAACCTTTACCCCAAGATTTGACAGATCATAAACTCGAATTTGGCCTACAATTTCATTACCGCATTTTAGAACACGTCTTTTCGAAACTTCGTCTGAGCCTAATTTAATACGGTTTAGACTTACCTTAATAGGTGTGCCATAACCTAAGACATAGACAGATACAGATGATGTATAAACGCGTCTGATACCCACAGCTAGTACTTTTTCTACATTCTTAATCTTAAGCTTGTTATAGCGAGAGCATAAGTAGTTATCAGTCTCAGCAAAAGAGGATGCTGAAAACAATAAGAGAAAAGATAAAATCAGGGTAGATAGCAGTTTTTTCATCAAAATCTCGGCTTGAAGTTTTGTCTTATGCATAAACAAAAGCCTCAGAAACCTTAGAGGTAACTGAGGCTTTATCTAAATTTTAAGCAAAAATTTAGAGATTTTCCATTTCTTTTAGCTGAGCTTGCACCTTAGCTAACTGGGTCTTGTTAAGCTCTAACTGAGCCTTAGCGCCTTCAATGATCTTAGCAGGAGCTTTAGATACGAAAGCTTCGTTAGAGAGCTTGCTCTCACCAGACTTGATGTTACCTTCAAGTTTAGCAATCATAGTCTTTAGACGCTTGATCTCTTCATCCTTGTTAACAACATCAGTCATAGCGAAAAGAATTTCTGCATTACCGATTGGCTTTGCAACACTTGGAGGAAGCTCATCATTTGCGCCTACAAACTTAACAGGCTCGATATTAGCTAAATCTTTCATGAAGATGAAGTTCTCTTGAGCACAATTTTTCTCTGCATCTGATGCGCCACGCATCATAGGAGCTAGAGTTACAGAAGGAGCAACCTTCATTTCAGCTCGTAAGTTACGTACTGTAGTAGCAAAGTCCTTGATGAAAGCAATATCTTTTTCAGCACCAGCGTCAGCATCAAAGTCTGAAGCTACAGGGTAAGCAGCATTGATAATGGTCTTATCCTGATTTAACTTACCAACCATAGGAGCGGTCTGTAGCCAGATTGTTTCTGTTAAGAATGGCATTACAGGATGAGCTAATCTCATAACAGATTCTAGAACTTCAACTAGAGTGTAAGCTGTAGCATTCTTTTGAGCATCAGTTGCTTTATCTGACTTTAAGATAGCCTTGGTGAACTCAAGATACCAGTCGCAGTACTCGTTCCAAATGAACTCATAGATGTTTGAAGCAACCTGATCGAATCTGAATGCATTGATTGATGCGGTAACATCCTCGATTGCCTTTCTCATCTTTGAACGGATGAACTTATCTGCAAGAGATAAATCAGAAACATTAGGTTTAGTTAGCTTCTTCTCACCTACGTTCATCAATACGAATCTTGAAGCATTCCAAATCTTGTTACAGAAGTTTCTGTAACCATCAAGACGCTTCATATCCCAGTTGATGTCACGACCATTTGATGCAAGGGCACAAAGAGTGAAACGCAGTGCATCTGTTCCGTGAGGTGCAATTCCATCAGGGAACTGTTTTGCAGTACGTTTAGCAATCTTTTCAGCCATCTGAGGCTGCATCATGTTAGCTGTGCGCTTTTGAATTAAGGTATCTTTATCAATACCATCAATCATGTCTAAAGGATCTAGTACGTTACCTTTAGACTTTGACATCTTGTTACCTTCTTCATCTCTGATAAGACCGGTTACATAAACGGTCTTGAATGGTACTTGAGGATTGCCATTTTCATCTTTCATGAAGTGCATGGTCATCATGATCATACGAGCAACCCAGAAGAAAATAATGTCAAAACCGGTAACTAGAGCTGAAGTTGGGTGGAACATCTTTAGCTCTTTGGTGTTATCAGGCCAACCTAAAGTTGAGAAAGTCCATAGAGCTGAAGAGAACCAAGTATCTAAGACATCAGGATCTCTTGTAAGTTTTACATCTGCTGAGAGTTTGTACTTAGTACGAACTTCTTCTTCATTATGGGCTACATAAACCTTACCGTTCTCGTCATACCAAGCAGGAATTCTGTGACCCCACCATAACTGACGAGAAATACACCAGTCCTGAAGGTCATTCATCCAAGAGTAGTACATATTGGTGTATTGAGCTGGAACGAACTTAATTCTGCCGTCCTTAACAGCTTCGATAGCAGGCTTGCCTAAAACGCTAGCACGAACATACCACTGATCGGTTAGCATAGGCTCGATAGGTACACCGCCACGGTCACCAAAAGGCTGTGAGAGGTTGTGATCTTCAATATGATCTAAAAGACCTAAAGCTTTTAAGTCTTCAACAATCTTGTCACGAGCTTCAAATCTATCTAAGCCTCTGTAAGCCTCAGGAATATAGCTTGAAACCTCATCTGTAGGATTGCCATTGGAATCGAAAACTTCAGCTTCATCTCTAATGTGAGCATCCTCAGTTAGAATGTTTAACATAGGAAGTTTCTGTCTCTTTCCTACAGCATAGTCGTTGAAGTCATGAGCAGGAGTGATCTTTACGCAACCAGTACCTGTGGTCATATCAGCATGGATATCAGCTACAACAGGGATCTTTCTACCAACTAAAGGTAACTCTAAGAACTTACCTACAATTGATTTAAATCTTTCATCTGAAGGGTTAACAGCAACAGCGCTATCACCCAATAAGGTTTCAGGTCTTGTGGTTGCGATTAAAACGTAATCTTTACCATCTGAAGTCTTAACACCGTCAGCTAACTTGTACTTGATGTACCACATGAAGCCTTTGACGTCTTTGTTTTCAACTTCAAGATCTGAAATAGCAGTACGCAGTTTAGGATCCCAGTTAACTAGTCTCTTACCGCGATAAATCAGGTCCTCGTCGTATAATCTTACGAATACTTCTAAAACAGCTTTTGAAAGACCTTCGTCCATGGTGAATCTTTCACGAGTCCAATCTACAGAAGCTCCTAATCGTCTCATCTGACGGGTGATGGTACCACCTGACTGCTCTTTCCATTTCCAAATTCTTTCAATGAACTTTTCACGACCTAAATCGTGTCTGGTTAGATTTTCTTCTTTAGCTAACTTTCTCTCAACTACCATCTGAGTTGCGATACCAGCATGGTCGGTACCACACTGCCATAAGGTGTTATCACCTTTCATCCTGTGGTATCTGATTAAGGTATCCATGATGGTCTGCTGGAAAGCGTGACCCATGTGTAATGAACCGGTTACATTAGGAGGAGGTAATGCAATTGAGTAAGAAGCTTTTGATTCGTCATAACTTGGTTTAAAAAAGCCTTCTTTTTCCCATTTCTGGTAAGTAGAGCTTTCAAAATTTTCAGGGGTATAGGTTTTTTCCATATCCATAGTAAAAATGCCTTGAAATCTTTTTTTTATAAGTGCAAAAAATTTTGATTATTTTAACACTTTTTGCGCTTTCTCTCATCTATAAGTAGAGGGTAATAGATATTTACTTGTACCTTTATGCACAAAAGAAAGGAGAAAGGTATGCACAAAAGAAAGGAGAAAGGGGGTAAATACAAGTAAATTCAACTAAAAATGGCAATTAGACCATACAAAATTGAAAATTTGAGCTATGACCTACAAAAATTGCATGCTACATTCGATAAAACTAATAGTTAGGTTACAATTAGCACGAATTTAAGTGTGTGAATAATAAGAGTCAATGGAAATAATCTTAGCTAAATACTATAAAAAACTCGTTTTCTTGGGAGCGTTCGTGCTCACAAGTTTAGTCTTTTTGCTTGCAACTTTATATTTGAGTGGAACTTTTGTAAAAGTTGTAGATGAGAAGAATCATGCCATTGGTGTTGAGAGAATGATTAACCTTTCAAACGAGATGGTAAAGGACTATAACATTATTTTTCAGCACACCAATAAGCTAGCAGCTTACATTGAGGCACATCCAAACGATTCTTTAAAGCAGATGGAAGACTTCGTACAGACTGTTTTAATGCCTCGTGATTTGGCCTCTTTCTTTAATAGAAAAAATACCGATTTCGTATATGCATATGTCATCGCACCTGAAGACATGATTTCAGTTACTTATCCTGTAAGTAAGACAAATTCTCCTGACATTGCGTTTTTTAATGATCCAAATTCAGAGTACTACCTAAAGCTAGCTAAAAATAACCCTGGTGATGTGGTGGTGCAAGGACCTCTCATCTCTCCTAGGAATCATCAAGTGCTGGTATATAACCGTCAGGCTGTGTACGTAAATGGTAAGTACTGGGGCTATGTTGGATTGTGTGCTGATTTCTATAAATTCTTAGAGTGTGTACGTTTAAACGTTGAAGATGAGCTGTTCGTCTATGGCATCAGATCATCAATATTTAAAGGCACCAGTGATTTTATCTGGGGCGACAATAAACTCTTTAAACGTAAGAGTGTTAACACTAGACAGAAATCTTTATTCTTTGGTAAGCAGCGTTGGGATCTTGCTTTAAAGGTAAAAGAAGGAAATCTTGCAAGCAGATACTTCCAGTTGTTCTATGCTGTGATGTTCTCTTTATATATCATCACATTAGTGGTAGTGATGTTCTTTGTAAAGACAGCATTCTCATTGACCTCTGTCAGAACCTACGATGTGCTTACAGGAACTATCAATCATGATGTCTTTACACAAGTAGTAAACAAACATTTATCAGACAAAGATAAAGAGTTTGGAATTGTCATTGCTGAGTTAGTTCACTTTAAACAAGTTAATAATATCTTTGGATATAAGACGGGTGATGAGATTTTGATTGAAATCACCAAGAGACTTCATTCTGTAATTGGATATAACGACCAGATCTGCCGTTTAGGTGCTGAATTCTTTATCTTCTTAGACAATATTAAGAGTGCAGTGGATGTTGAGAAGATCTGCTCTGACATCAAGTCTGAGATGGGCACAACTGTTTATGCAAATAACTATGCGGTAAAACAGACTGTTATCTTAGGCTACTCAAATTCTATTGAAGATGGTCGTGATCTTAAAGTTTTACTTCACAGAGCTAATGAAGTTCTTGATACTAACCATGATAAGTACTACAAGAACAGTGAAGATGAACTGTAGACAAGTCATTTTAGATAAGCTGTCTGTGATCTAAAATAGTCTGTTGTCAGATTTTGCATTTACTAGTGAAAATCCTTTCTGTGATAATTTTGATTTTTGGATAACTAAAGTCAAAATTATCATCTATAATCTTATCTATGAGTCAGTTAAATTCAAATAAGAAGAACAGTAGTGTTCTCATGCGGTATCGTCGTCTATTGTTAATTTGTCTAGCTTTAATAGTAGTGACAATAGGTGGATTTTGTGTTGTCGTTTACCTGTCAATAAACTCATTTCAAAAGTCTCCTGCTATCTATAAAGAACAGCTTTATTCCTTAAAAACAGGAGATAACGCATCAACCGTTGTGAATGCGTTTGTAACTAATCCTATTGAAAAGCAAATCGATCATATGTATTTGCGTTTCCATAAAGAGTATTCTGCTGTTCAGAAAGGACAGTACTTAGTGGATGGCAAAAAGAGTCTTTTAGATATCTTAAAAGATATGGTCGCAGGAAATGTAGTAGAGAAAATCTATCCTACTTTTACTGTAGTAGAAGGTGCAAATTTATCAAAGATCTTAAATAACATCAGTAAACGCAAGGTTGATGACAAGAAGTTTTACTCACTTATAAAAGATCATAAAAAGTTCATGGAAGATGTTTTTTCAGAGCAACCTGAGCTTTTAGAATTTATAGGCGGTCCAAAGGATAATTTCGAAGGCCTTGTAGCTCCTGCTACATATCCTATGTATGAAAAATCTCCTTTGTATAACCTCTTCAAACGAGGCATGATAAATCAGGTTAAGCTCCTTAAAAAAGAGTGGGAAAACAGAGAACCTAATGATTTTATTACGACTCCCTATGAGGCTTTGATCCTGGCTTCTCTCATCGAAAGGGAAACTTTTTTAGATGAAGAGCGCAGTAAAGTTTCATCTGTTTTTAAAAACAGACTACAAAAGCAGATGCGTCTGCAAACAGATCCTGCAGTGATGTATGGTGTAAGCCGTAACTTTACGGGTAAGCTTACCAAAAAGCATTTAAAAACTGACACACCTTATAACACCTATACAAGATCTGGTCTGCCTCCAACCCCAATTTGTATGCCCCAGGAAAAATCAATTCTTGCAGCTTTGCATCCTGAGAATTCAAAATCTTTGTACTTTGTAGCTAAAGGAGTATCTCCAAAAGAAGGTCATTCTTTTAGCAGCACCTTAGATGAACATAACAGGGCAGTTGTGTCTTACAGAAAGAGAGTTGCTGAATATTTAAAACAGCAGCAAATTGCTGATTCTAGTCAGGATGAGTTAATTGAAGCTGAGAATGAAGCTCAGAACAATAACACTGGTGTAAGTCAGGACAGGAACAAAAACTCAAGCGATAAGGCAAAAGTTGCAAGTAAGACAAAGAATGATGATAGCAAGTCTGATAACAATAAAAATGTATTTAAATCTGATGGTAAAACTGCTGATAGTAAATCTACCGAAAAGAAAGACAACAAGACTGCAGTTGAAAAGAGTAAAACTAATGATAAGAATGTAAACAACAATAACTCTAAAACTCAAACTGTAAAAGAGACTTCTGACAAGAAAGAGAATAATGCTAATAAAGAGAATAAGGCAAAGGGGCAAAATTCTCAAAACAGTAAAGAAAACAAAGAAGTAAAGGCAAAAGAAGATAAAGCTAACGATAAAGTAACTAAAGCTGAAGAGCAAAAGTCTGATGACCCATCTAACAATGCAACTGTAAAGGAAGATAACAGCACTCAAGTGAGCATAAAAGAAAAGTCTTTAAAACAAAATAAGAGTGTGGTGTCTTCAAAAACTAACAATAATGAAACTGACAGAATTGCAAAAATTAGGCAAATTCAAAAAGATGCATTTAAAAAAGAAACACCAGTAAAGGTGGAATCAAAAAAGAATGAGATCTTAATTAAAGTCGATTAAACAATCACCAAAATCTTAACTTTAATGTAAGATACGCCTACTTTGGTTAAAGAAATTTTATTTTGAATTACAAAATATTTAGAAAAGAACGATGAAAAAAGGCTTATTTATCACATTAGAAGGAACTGAAGGTTCTGGAAAATCAACACAAATTGCTGTTATTAAAGCGCATATGGAAGCAAAAGGTCACAAGGTAGTATGTTTAAGAGAGCCTGGTGGTACCCCTATTGCAGAGGAGATTAGAACTTTATTAAAAACTCCTAGAAAAGATGACAATATGTGCGATAAGACAGAGCTTCTTTTGATGTATGCTGCTCGCGCTCAACTAGTAGAAACAGTAATTAAGCCTTTATTATCCGCAGGCACAGATGTTATCTGTGATCGCCATGACTTGTCTTCAGTTGCCTATCAGGGCGGTGGCAGAGGCATGAATATGGATGATATCAATGCTATTAGAAAAGTCGTTTTAGGAAACTTTAGACCAGATTTAACTATCGTCATTGATGTTGATCCTAAGATTGGCATGCAAAGAGCAAGAAACAGAGGTGAGCTAGACCGTTTTGAGTTATCACAAATTGATTTCTTTGAGCGCGTTCGTAATACATATCTTGATTATGCAAAAACTCATCAAGACTTTGTCAGTGTAGTTGATGGTCATAAGGAGATCTCAGCTGTAAGCCATGATGTAATCGCTTGTTTGGATAAATTAAATGCTTGAGAACTGGTTAAGATCCTCTTTTTCAATATTTTCAAAATCACTTTTACAGGGAAGAGTTCCTCATTCTCTTATCATTGCTGGCAATCCTAATTTAGGAAGCGCAAGATTAGCGATTGAATGCGCTAAGCTCTATCTGTGTCATAATCGACGTGAGGATCATTACTGCAATAGTTGCAAGTCCTGTTTAATGTTTAATGAACTGGAAACAGGTTCTCATCCTGATTTTATTTCACTTTTAAGTTCGACTACAGATGAAAGCGATAAGGGAGAAGACTTATCTCACTCCTTCCGTGATCTTATAGTAAATATGGAAGGAGCCTTTTCACCTGAAGAATACCTCTCTACAAGCGGAGCTAAAAACAATATCTCAAGAAGTGTAAGAGTAGATGGTATTCGTAAGCTTAACGAATGGGTAGCAGAAGGTTCTGTTTTTTCTCATGGCAAAGTTGCAGTAATTTCAAATGCACATACCATGCTTGAATCAGCTTCAAATGCTCTTTTAAAAACTTTTGAAGAGCCACCTTATGACACCATGATCATTTTGCTTACCAAAGCATTTGAGGATTTGCCTCCAACTTTGTTGTCACGAGCTATAAAAATTCAGATCCCATCTGTAAAACTTGAAGACTCTTTAGTATATCTAAAGCAAAGAGTAGTTGACGATTTTGATGAACAAAGAGCAAAGATTGCTCTTGCTCTTGCAGACGGTTCACCCGCTGGCGCTCTACAGATTTATTATGCACAACAAGATAAAGTAGCTAAAGAGTTGGTGCAAAAACTAGAAGCTGTAATTTCTTGCTGTGATAGAAATCTTGCAAATATCAAAGAAAATGAGCTATTAGAATTACTAAATTCACTTTCCTCTTTCGAGTGTGCTCATATCTTGCAAAAGTTAGTTACAGAACTGCTAAAATATAAGGCCAGATGTAAGCCTTCAGAATTGGTCCTTTTAGCAGGAGTTGATTTATCTGCATTGTGCAGATTGCCCGCAACACACTTATTTGAAGCTTTTAATGATCTTAAGTTTATTCGTGCTGATGGAAATTTGATCCCAAGCAGAGCTCCGATTGCTTTAATTAAAGCTTGGATTGAGGCTTTAAAGACAAAGGCTAACTAAAACAAGTCATTTTGATTGATAAGGTTAAGTGTTGCTTGTTAAAAAGAATAGTAAATAAAGGTGTATAGTTTTGATTTTAACCAGATACATTTTCAAAGACATCCTAAAAGTTCAGGTAGTATGCTTTGCCGTACTTTTTACAGTATTTTTGTGTCAGACAGTGATTAAGCTTTTAGGACAAGCATCATCTGGCTCTGTTCCTGTAAATATTTTGTCAGAACTAGTGTTGTATTCAATGCCGTCAGTAGGTTTTATCTTACTGCCAATGACTTTGTATGTAGGTATTATTGTTTCTTTATCGAGAATGTCTTCAGACTCAGAAATGGTGGTTATGAAATCAATTGGTATTTCTGGTGTAACTTTTATGAAGATAGGCTTGCTCCTTGCCTTAATCACCGCTACATTTACTGCTGTAAATTGTTTGTATCTGATGCCAAAAGCTACCTATGAACAAAAAGTATTGAGTAACAACACTCAGAACAACCCAAGCTATATGCCAATTGAAAGCGGAAAGTTTTCTGATTTTGGTGACTATACTATCTATATTCAGACTGTAAACGGTGGTGAGAAGAAAGATAAGTCATTAGAGCAGGTTGTGGTAATTAAGAATCTAAATACAGTGATGATTAAAAATAAAGAAGCTGTATTTAATATTGCTAAATCAGGTTATATCCGCACTGATGAAAACGGTGTAAGATGGCTCACCTTAGGTGAAGGTAATCTCTATCAGACCAGTGGTAAAGATGGTTCTTTGAAAAAGACAAGCTATGAAACCTTAGCTGTTCCTGCTCCTGCTGATAGATCTAACAATTTAAAAGATGATGTGCTACAAGGTATTTCTACAACAGACTTGATTGCCTCAAATAAAGTAAAATCAAAGGTAGAATTACAGTGGCGTATCGCTCCTGTTTTAGGTTGTTTTATCTTTGCAATTCTTGCAATTCCTCTTTCTATGATCAACCCTCGACAGGGTAAGTTTGCAAGATTAGGACCTGCAATCTTAATGTTTGTAAGTTATTACTTAGTATTGCTTTCAATTCGAAATCTTCTAAATTCTGAAAAATTGCCTTTATATCCAGGTATGTATATCGTACCGCTTATTTATCTTATCTTTGTAGCAATTCCTTTGAATATTGATCTTAAGAAAAAGGTTAAGAAGTCAAAAAAGTCTCAAAAGGCAAGTAGCTAAAAACTACAGCTTGTCAGAAATTTACCTTTTCTCAATATGACAAAAAAATGCAGCTTAAAGCTGCATTTTTGGTTGAAAATATAGGCAAAAGTCTTAATTGTTGTTATATGCGTAAGTTATGCGATTAGGATGATTTTCTCTGTACTCTCTAGGTGAAACACCAACAAATCTCTTAAAAAGCTTTGTAAAGTAGCAAGGATCTTTAAATCCACATCTTTTGGCCACTTCATTGATGCTGTCTAAGGTAGTGGTAAGTTCGATAGCAGCTACCTCGGTTCTGAACTTGTTTAGATATTCCATTGGTCTGTAACTTGTAAGCTCTTTAAAGAATTTACAGAAATACTTTTCTGATAAATCTACAGACTTTGACATATCCTCAAGGGTGATATCCTTTGTGTAGTTATCAAAGATATATCTAAAGACATTATTTGCCTTGGTAAAGTGTTTGTAGAAACGACCTGCAACTTCGTTGTCATAGAGAATGTAATTGTTTCTTTCAACAATAAGTGTAAACAAGTTAGTGAGCTTACCGATCAGCCTAATACTTGTGCACAAATCGTCATCATGAACGTGTCTGAAGATGTCTTCAATTACATCAGTGATGACTTTATCGCTATCTTGAGTGAAAAAGGTCTGTACTACTAGCTGATGAGTCACCACCATCTTGATGATTGAGTAGTGAGGCATTGAGAGATCATAAATATCTCTTAGATTAAAGGTAATGGATTCATACTCAGTATCCTCAGAGCAAGGCTGGCAAGCATGAACTGCATAAGCATCTATAACACTACAGTCACCTTCGTTTAATGTAATGAGATGAGAATTTGCTGAAATGGTAACACTTCCCTTTATCACTCTGAATAACTGCTGATCTTCATGGTAATGAAAAGGCACAACGAAGAACTCATTAGTTTTATCATAATGATAGTATTCAAAAGGAAAGTTAATTGTTCTCTCTCTAACAGGTATTGGATAATTTGTTTTCATAATTTGCATACAACTTTAAGGGCTTTATCTTTTTTATTTTTAATTGTTATAAAGCCTTTATTGAACTTTCGATTAGTAATCGATGTGTTCTGAAAAAATTCAAAGCTAAACGCTAATATCTAGATTTTACACTTATTCGAAAAAATTTTTTATCATGAAATAATAATACACGATATATATATTACATTAATTAAAATAAGCTACATGCATAAATTGATGAGCTTACAGTCACTATGTTATCAATAGATGCAACATAAAATAAAGATTTAATCGCCTTTTTTATCAAAAAAATTAGCTCAAGAATTAAATTTATTGCCTAACTTTTTGATAAAGCAAAATTTTACGTTTAAGTGCATTTGTTCAGAATATGTTCTATTACTTTATGAACTAAGTGTTTTAGGACTTCGTATGTTAAAATACTGCTAATTGAATGGAGTATAAAAATCTATGTACGGAATTCTTGATAGATATGTAGGCAAAAATATCATTATGGCAGTGCTGCTAGTAGCGGTATGTATGACCCTGTTTGCAGGACTTATCACTTTTATTGATGCATTACGTTACATAGGTCGTGGCTCCATTGATTTCTTATTCGTTGTAAAGTATGTAATGTACAAGATACCTGGTATCTGTGTAACTTTCTTCCCTGTATCAATTCTGATTGGCGGTGTAGTAGGTCTTGGATTGATGGCAAGAAATTCTGAGATCATTATCCTGCAATCAATTGGTCTGTCTAAGTTGAATATCGGTGTATCCTGCGTAAAAAGCATCATTCCTTTAATCATTGTGATCTTATGCATAGGTGAATTTGTAACTCCTAGACTTGAGAAAATTGCTGAAGAGAATTTTGATAAGGCATCTATGAACGTAGGTGTCTCTTTGACCACAAATGGTACTTGGATTAAAGAGGGCAATAATTACATCGGTATTCTAGGTATTGTCAACGGCAATATGTTAATGGGCGTCGTCCGTTATGAAGTCGATGATAACAAGTTAAAGTCATATAGTCATGCTCGTATTGGCAAATATGAGAATGACCAGTGGGTAATGTATGATGTTAATAAAGTAACCCTTACTGATGCAGGAACTGTTCACGAGAATATTGCAAAGCAGGTATGGCAGATTGGTATTAACTTAAAGAGAATTGAAGTATTAAGTGAAGTCTCTGAGAACTTGTCTGTATTTCAGCTTTATGATTACATCAATTACATTGAGCACAATGGTGTGGATTCATCTCGCTACCGTCTAGCTTTATACAACAAGTTTATGTCTCCAATGGTGATGTTGGTAATGTTACTTTTGGCTTTATCAACCATTTTCGGACCATTACGTTCAATGAATATGGGCGCTAGAATTTTATCTGGTATTTCATTAGGCTTTGGTTATTACGTTCTAAATCAGATTGTAGCACCATTCTCCATTGTATATGGTGTTCCTCCAATTGTAGGAGCCTCATTTGCAACAGTCATCTTTGCAGGCTTTGCTGTATATCTGTTAAACCGAAAATCATAAAAATTGAGCTTTGACAAAGTAAGCTTCAATCTATATAATGGTGCCATTCTGTGCCGAAGTGGCGGAATTGGTAGACGCAGCGGATTCAAAATCCGCCGCCCTTAAAAGCGTGTGGGTTCGATTCCCACCTCCGGCACCATAACCCCCCTTTTCATCTAATCTCATTAAACTTCATTTTGTATCATTTATAGCAGTGTTTTTCTCGTAATTTCAAGCAATTATAGCTGTTTTAAATATCTTTCAATATCTTTCAATTTCATTCAAGCTCATCGGCGCTACAAGTCTTAAAAACCTGTAGTTTTTATGTAAAATTTCTGTAGCGATATTTTTTTTCAAATTTCGTTTTAATCCGTAAACAGGACTTGGAAGGTTAAATAATGAAGAAGATCACAGCTATAGAATTTCATGGTAAAGACAAAAAAGGTGGTTTACTCAAAGAATGCATCTACAAAGCTGTAAATGAACATAAACAGGTTCATAAAGGTCTTGGCGGTGGACTAGAACTCCTAGTTTTAAAGAATACAGGAATAGCTAACTTTTACTATAAAAGTACAAGATTAGGCGCAGCCAATAGGATGACTCTTGGTGATGCTTTTAAGCGTGTCCAAGAACTTAAAAAAGCAGAAGAAATACAAAAAAAACGACAACAGGAGCTCAATACCAATAGTCCAAAGTTAAAAGTTTTCTTTGCGCAGTGGATTGATGAAAAATCAGAAACCTTAAAAGCTGGCAGTTCAAGAAAGATCAATATGCTAGCCTTATTTCGCCATACCTTATACCCTTTACATGACTACAGACTTTGTGAGATCACAGCTAACCTTGTTTATCAGAAGTTGTCTGCAATAAATCAAACACCAGGCAATAAACATAATGCTATTACTGTATTGTGTCAGTGTTTGAATAGCGCAACCATTAAAGGTTTAATTCCAGTTAACCCTATTCTTAAAATCTTCACAGGAAGTGAAAACCCATTTAAAAAACAGAAAGCAATCGGTTATAAGACGATTGAAGCTAGTCTTCTTAAAGAGAAGTACTTTGAGCCACTAAAGAACACCGCCCTATTAAACAGAACCTTTTATCTGTTTATTGCTTTGACTGCTTTTAGATTTAATGAATGTCGTCTGATGAAATGGAGCTGGATCAACTTTGATAAAAACGTGATCGTTATACCTCCTGATGCTGTTGGAGCTAATAAAACACAGAAAGAGCTTGTAAAACCAATTACTAAACAGGTAAGAGCTTTGCTAGAAAAATGGAAAGTATTCGCTGATCTAAGTTCTGATTATGTATTTAAAAGACCTTCTAAAGATCTTCCTATTTCTGAAATATGTTTAAGAGAGCCTTTGAAGATCCTTACATCAAGAGAGTTGGACTTTCATGGATTAAGAAAAACAATGAAAACATGGCTAGTATCAGAAGGTTGTCAAAATGAGTTTATCTCAGAGTTAGCTCTTACCCATGATGTACGTTCAACTATTCAGAAAACCTATGATAAGTATAATTATATTCAGCCACTATTAGAGGCTTTGCAGCAGTGGAATGACTATGTAGAAACTATGCTTCCAAAAGAATATCTAGAATTGTTAAAATCTAACTAATTGATATACAACATATTGTTTATAATTTTTATTCTACTTTATAAATGAAAGAAAATATGCACAATATATGGGTAAATAGTGAATAAACGGCTTAAAAAAGCGAAAGTTAGTGTGCATGAATTTATAAAACTGTGCATAAAGTGGTAAAAATTGTGCATAAAAGACATATTTTGTGCACAAAGTATTTTTTTTTGTATAAAAAATAATAAATTATTAATTGAATTATAAGGAAATATCTATAAAGAATTGAGCACACTAAGGCTGAAATGCTCATTTTAGCCTTTAGCATACAAATATGACAATATTCAAAATTAAGAAGGTAGGTTTTCGTAGTCAATCAGACACTTTTTTACTATTCCAAAGATCTGAATGTATGATGCTGGTGTCACGATACCAGCAAATTTAGCTTGCTCAGGATCATCTAACAGAGCTTCGTCACCTAGTTTTACAGGAAATCTTTTTTCTTCTTGATCTTTATTCCAGCATTTAAGAGTTAAGAACTTACCATCAAAGTGAACCTCTCTGAATACAACAGTGTTGTACACGATAGATACTAAGGCTAAGGAGCCATCAGCTACTTGCATTTGTTCCAGTGGTTCTTTGCCCATCAAATCTTTCCATGAGCATAGGGCTACACCTCCATTAGGAAGTGATACACGATCGCTAACCATTTCGGTATTTGTAACCCTTACGGCATAATCATATTTGCCATATTCGTCAGCCTTTACTTTTTCTGAACAACTAATATCTTGATTGTGGAACTCACTGAATGCAGAGCCGAAAGTTTTGGCTTTAAAGAAATCTAAAGATAAAATGGGAACTCTTCGATCATATATAGCTTCTGAACTAACTGGATTAACATTGATTAAATCAGCTGGGTCGATATTTAGAGCTTTACAGATTTCTTCAACTTTTGTTGGTCTTGGAGAGATCTTTCCTGTTTCCCATTGAGAATATGCTGCTAAGGTTACTTGAAATAAATTTGAAGCAGTAGTCTGAGTCATTCCTGTAGAAGTTCTAAACTTTCTTAAGTTTTCCCCAAATTCTTTTTTGAAACCAGTAATTACATATATAAGCGATTGTTCAACATCTTTAGAGGATGTTTCATTCAAATTTGGGTAATAAGTTTTTAGCTTTGTAATGAGTTTTAGGGAGGGAAAGTTCGGCAAATTCATGATTGTGTCCAAATAAAATCGCAATGAAATTATAAAAAAAATAACAAGTATTTAAAATAAAAGAATTGACTTTTAATTAAACCGTACTTAATATTCAAAAAAGAGTAATTATATTTATAATTGTAACTATAAAAGACAAAATGATGTATCAATTATCATCATCGTAAGAGGGCCAATATATGGATGACAAATTAGTAGTAACAGTAAGTGATGCAGTAAAGTTGCTTTCTATCTCAAGACCAACTTTATATCGTTACATTAAGAAAGATCCTACTTTTCCAAAGGCTATTCATTTAACTGAAAAGAAGGTTGTATTCAGAGTAGAAGCATTAAAAAAGTGGCTTGCTAGTAAGGAAGGCGTTCCTTGTATTTAAAAACAAGCTCAAAAAATGGGAGTAAGCCTTAAATGCAAATGTAAAGCTCGAATAGATAAAAAAACCGTGCTAATAAGCACGGTCCTGAAACATACAGAAGAGTAATACAATGTCTAAAGAAAATATACAAGAAGAAACCTTTAAATTCTTAAAAATAGTTGAAGCTCTAGAAGATTATATTAAGGAGTTTGCTATACCCCTATTGCATATTGCAGCAGACAGCGGTTCTAACGAAAAACTTACAAAAGCTGTTGGAGTATTGATTTGGAAACTAGAACGTACAAAGGTAAAACATTCATCTAAGATCTTTCTAGATTTAATCGGTCAAGGTTTTACAGATGTTCAGAAGGATGAAATTAAAAGCATTTACAAAGAAATATCTGAAAAAATCTCATCTCAAACTTTACCATCGGCTTTTTACGACTTTATGAAGTCTACGATGTCTGAAGATGAAAGTACTATCAAAACTAGAATAATCAAAGACATATTTTTTTCATTTTTACGTGATTATTTTAAAGTTAGATATGTTAATGGAGTGCTGTCATACTGGAATAGAGTTGAGTATGTTCAAGGTAAATCTCAGCTAACTGCTTTAATTCATAACATCCTATATTTCTTTGAAATTAACTCGTTTCAGTCAGAGTCTGCCTTTGTTGAAGATAATTTTGCAGAACACAAAATTCGTTCTGAGAATTATATCGATAACTACAGATTGCCTTTGCAGAATTTTGACTTAATTATCGATAAACAAGATCCTAATGTTCACACCTTGAAACTGGCTAATAAATCAGCTTCTGAATTTGTTACCTGCGCACTAAAAATATCTATTCTTGAAGATGAAAATCTTAATTTACTGGATGTAGAACAAGTATCTAGATCCATTTATGAATGGTTAGAGCAGAAAGAACAGTATCCAGCATTTCAGAATTTTATTACAGATATGTTCGGTAATAACACAGATAAGATTAATCGTTTTGCTGAAATTCTTGGAAGCACCTTTTTAAGAGATAACAAAATTAAAGCTAAAGGTGTTGCTTTTCTTGTTGGTCCAAGATCAACTGGAAAAAGCTCAATTTTGAATATCTTTACACAAGTAATCGGTACTGAAAACTGTTGTTCTATTAATCCAAACGAATTAGGTGAACGTTTTTCTCTTCAATCTGCTGTAGGTAAAAGAGTCAATTTTGTACACGAAGCTCCATCATCAAATCTAGAGCATAACTGTGTAGCTAAATTCAGAAGCATAGTTTCCAATGATCCTGTGAATGTAGATACAAAGTATGGTAAGCCTAGTCAGTACAGGTTCTATATGCGCAATATCTTTGCATGTAACTCTTTACCGTTCATTAAATGGGATGCTGATGATAAAGGCACAGAAGCTTTTCTATATAGAATTCAGATCTTTCCTATCACTAAAAAATTTAAAGAAAGTGATCTGTCAAGAAAGTATGAACATGATCAGAACTTTTTGTATGCGCTATTTGTCTTTGCTTTAAAGGGAGCTTTACGTTTACTCAAAAATGGTGAATTTTCCTACTGCTATGAGTGTGAGCAAGCTATGAAAGAGTATCTAAACGATCTATCACCTCTATATGAGTACGTTACCAAAGTTTGTGATAAGCATACACTCATTGATATTCCTGTAGATAAGGTTTTTGCCACTGAGTGGGAGTTAGAAAAGTACACCATTGATGGAGCTTATAAAAGATTTAAAGAATGGGCTAGAGGTGAGGGATATTTTCCTAGAGGAGACTATCCAATCAAAAAAAACTTCTGTAGTGCTGTGACAGAAGTTTATAAGGATGTTGAAGTAAAGCGTGGCAGCCTATGGCTTGATAACGGCGTTACTAAAGAACGCACACAACGCAATATTTTTGCTTTAAAGAAATCAGATAAGGAGTAGCCCATGAGGCTGTGTAAAAAAGATCGTAAAAGCATCAACAAATGGGTTGTTTCAACTGGATATGCCTGTATTGTTGCCGAACTTGTAAATGATGATGAACCATCATTGCTGTACATTAAATCATTTTGTTGCAAGGGTGAAAGTGATCGGTATTTCACATTGCTTAAAGGCAAATCATTTGATGATTTGTCATCAACCATATCTACTGATTTCGATCATCTGAATAGGATGTTTTAAAAACTTAATTAAAGGAGTTTTTTTATGGAAGTAAATAATTTAGATCAGCCACAACGTGAAAATTTATCTTTAGGTAATGACCAGATTGAACGAGGTCAAATTGAAGATAAAAATGAAGTTTGTAGAACTGAAGAGCTTGATGCTCAGATAGATGATTTTAATTCTATAGAAGCTGAATATAAGAACTATCTGAAGAAGAAAGCTAAGGTAGCAAAGCTTCAAAAAGTGAGAGCTGAGTTAACTTCAAAACTGAAAAAAGCTGAAGATGAGCTTTCTAAATTGCTAAGTGAATAACTAGCAATTCAAATATTGGGATAAAAGATGGTGAGCTTGCGAACATCTTTAATCCCAATCGCACTGACACCCGCATGGGTGTTGTAGTGCGCACTACAACACCCCATATCGCAAGCTCAAGGGATGTTTCCTTGCGTTTTCCGCATATTCATGTCTAGCGGAAAAGATGATCCACTTTATATTTTAACTAACCGAAGGAGTATTGTATGGCAGAATTGTCTTCAATAAATATTGAACCATCAAAGATTAACAATACAGAACACAACACTAGATTTGTTAGTCCTACTTATCTTTTAAAAGAAAAGAGTCTTGGTGTTGAATATGATCTTAACCATGAAGAAGCAGAAGTCCTTTATCAATCATTGCTCAAAGAAGCTGTTACTAACTATACACAAAGAACAGGTCAACAACTGCAAGCAAAGAAACTTAGATGGTCTGCTGTCGTTAACATTAAAGACACGACCACTATGGATGATTTAAAAAAACTAACTCAAAAGCTGTATCAAGAATATGGATGGCAGTGCTACCAAATTGCAATCCATCGTGATGAAGGTCATAAAGATCCTGATACAGGCGAAACCATTTATAACCTTCATGCCCACCTAGAATTTTTAATGCTGAATAAGAAAGGTATTTATTGCTTTAAAAAAGGTCAATGGGGCAAAGGCAAAATGTCTAAACTTCAGGATCTTGTAGCTGAGCAGCTACAAATGAAACGTGGCGAAACTCTCAAAGACCGAATTAAAAATATAGCTGAACTGCTCAGTGTTGATATTTCTGAAATTTTGAGAGGAAAAGATGAAACTTATACTGCCTACTGCAAGCGTTTAAATCTAATCGCTGAGCAAAACGGCATTGATAACTTTAATGCTGGTAGTTTTCTCAAAGGAAAAACTAGAGTTAATCACTACCAGTATAAGCAACAGATGAAAGCAGTTGAGGATGCCTATAAAATGCAGAAAGAAAAGGACTTACAAGAAAAAACAGCTCTTAACAATGAAGTTACCAGTCTTAATTCTAAATTATCTTCTCTCAATAATCGTTTTATGGCATTAGAAACAGCTTATAAAGATGCTCCCATTAAGACTATAAAAGAACTTAATGAGTTAAAAGGAAAGATTAGACATGAGATGATTGCCGAAGGTGGTTTTGAACAGAAAGATTACAAAGTTTTAGGCTCTATTGTTAATACATTAAAGGAAGACATAAGATATAAAGATTTCACATTAAAAAATGTTATTGCGCAACTAATCTTAGGTTTAAAAGCAACTTCTGAAAGAGATACTTTACAAAGACAGAATGACTCTTTACAGGCTGATAATAAAAAACTAAAGGAACAAAATACAGAAGCTAACTCAAAGATCGTCAATCTTAATCAGTCCTTGCAAGAGGTAAAAGCTGAATTAAAGAACCTAAAAGATCATCCAATCATCAAAAAAGAGCCTAGAGAACTTACAGATGCCGAAGTTAGAGCATTACCTCAGTTCGTTAAACTTGAAACAGCGTTTAATGAGGCACCTATTAAAACTAAGAAAGATCTTGATGAACTTAAGAGCAAAATCAGACAAGAGATGATTGCCGAAGGTGGTTTTACTCAAGAGGATTATAAAACTCTATCAGCTACAGTATCAGAAATTAAGAAATACTTTAATATTCAACAATACACTGTCAAAGACATAATACGACTATTAGCAAAGGGGCAAAATTTAGAAACAGAAAATAAGAGTCTTAAAGCTGATATATCAACATTACAGGCTTCTGAACAGAAACTAAAAGCTCAAAACACCCTGGCAGCAAATGAGTATGAGCAACAGAAGAAAGTTTTTAATGCGAAAATTGCTGAAAAAGACAACATAATCAGCGAAAAAGATAAGAAAATTAAAGAAATTAACGCAAAATTAGCAGAAAAGCCCAAAACTCGTGAATATACTCTTGAAGAGATAGAAAAACTGCCACGAGTTGTGGATTTAAAGACTATTATCAAAGATCTTAAAGCTAAGTTAGAGCTTAAACCTAAGGAAATCGTAAAAACTGTCAAACAAGAGCTTTCAGAAGATGATATTGAACAATTACCACGTGTTAAAGAGCTTTGCAACAAGGTTAAACAGCTAACAGACGATAACACCATTCTAAAAACTAAGCTCAAAGAAAAGCCTAAAGAGGTTAGAGTTGAGGTCCCAACCATTAAAACTGTTACCGTACAACGTGAGTTGACAAATGAAGAATTAACGAATTTGCCAATCGTTCGTGAGCTTTCCTTAGATAATGAACAACTAAGAAATGAAAATGCTCAGTTATCTAAACAGATTGAAGAACATCAAGAAGGCTTAGGATTGCTTGTAGGCAGAATTGACGATGAAGGTTTCCCTGAAATAGCAGATAGTATTGCGCAATCAGGGCAATCAGGCTCTATACGTGAAATTTATGAAAAAATCGCCGATTTTTTCTCTTCAACCTTAAAACGAGGTGTTCAAAAAGTGGCTAAAACACTAGGAAATACCTTTAAATTTGGTCGATAATCATCAAAAATAACGAAAGCGGTGACTTAAATCATCGCTTTTTTGTGGTTCAGTACATTGCCCAATAGAAGCAAAATATAAATCAAAAAAAAAGAGGCGAACAAAAAAAATATGCTCCCCTTATATAGATTTATTAAATACAATGCAGTTCACGTAATTTGTTTTCCAAATCATCTGTCTTAGCTTTTAACTCTTTTAATTCAGGAGATTCATCTACATGATGATATTTTGTTTTTCCTGCTAAAATTTTGTCATAAAACTTTCCATGCTGAATAGCATAACTATATCTTTCATCTTCAATAGCTTGACATTTTTTAGCTAACTCTTCGAGTTTTGGATCACCATTTCCAGAGAATGCTCTGTGTTCAACTGTAAAAATTGCATTAGCTACATTAGAAAATAATAATGCTGATGTTCCTAAAATAAGAGTATATTTAAATAATTTCATATCAAAATTCCTTTTTAATTACTATATAACTTATTATATATAGCTATATATTCTGAATGTACCAAGTGAAACGAATGTTGTGACTTTAATCATCACTTTCAAAGTTTAGATTGTTTAAAATTGCCGTAAAATCATTTATGTCTTTATGTCGTGGGATCCACAGCAGCTCGTTTGTTGCGGATCTCCAACAAACCAGCTTTAATAAACTCTCTTTTACCCACAGATATACACGATGCCTTATAATTTTTGATCTTTTAATAAATCAGCCATTTTTTCACTTGGAATATAAGAAATCTTTTTCTTTTTTATTATTGTATGAATTTCTTTCATACAATCTAAAGCCTTCTTAAGATCTTCTTTGGAAAGTTTATGTAAATATCTAGGAGCATTATTTTTAATCATAATTAAGTCCTCAAACTTATTGCTTATTTTAATTATAAACTCAGTGAGTGTATTTCAGGTTTACCGATACTGTGAACTTAACTAAATATAAGGTATATTGGTAGCTTTGACAAATTGTAACTACTCAGAATCTTTTAGGGGGTCTGAGTAGTTACCCTAATATTTCAAATTCTTCATATAAAAGGTAAAAATCCATGAAAAATTATTTTAATATTTTCAGTCAAATTAAATTTTTTTGTTATCCATTACAAATGGAGGACTTTTTTAAACAATTTAAAGTTGAATTTGACTTCAATAAGGTAAAAGAATTTTATAAAAAAGATATTCCTAACTTTGACTTAATGCTAAAGATCCATGAAGTTGAATATCCTCAGAATAATTCTGAACTCTGTACGTTCCTTTTTAAAATGCTTGAGCTGTTTTTTAAAAGCATGAACTATTCATCCGTTTTGTATAAAACAGATGCTCAGGCTCTTGTTAAGAAATACCCAAAGCTTCATCAATATATTCAAGAACGTTTTGACAATCATGAATATAAATTAGCTCAAGATGGTTTCTTCACAGATCCAGGCTGCTTTAACACCCTTAAATATGAGAATGTAATGGATGATGGTATTGATACTGTAGCTTTGAAATTACTTACTAACGAATGTCTGCAAACCTTTATGGGTAAGGATTATCATGAGTTTTTAAGGAAATGTTGCATTAAAGGTGATTTAATTAAGCCGTAAAACATTGTTATGCTCTTCATTTTTTTTATGAAAGCTAGGAAAACACGCTTCCATTAGCTGTTGTGAACGAACTCTCCGCTCATGTTATTTTTTTTTGTTATAGCCATTAATACTATATCAGCAGTTATATCACAATAAGCACCCAGTAAATAATGCTCATGCTATGGCATACCAAAGAATGGTTTTTTATATAAAAAGATCAACTATGAAAATTATCTGTTGCTCTAGGAAGATCAATATTTAATTCACTAACTGACTTTATACATTCATTAATTAGAAATTCTTTCAGTTTACAGTCAGGTTTCTCAGTATAGTATTTAGTTAATTCATTTTCAAAAACATCATAATTTTTCTGTTTAATAAAAAATAGCCCTAGTTGTTTTTGTAGTAGAGATGTATTACAAAAAAATAAAGTAGATCGTTTATTACCATCATAAAAAGGTTGCATACGAATTAATTTACAAAAGTTATCTGCAATAACTTCTTTAAAATTATTTTTATTTATTGATGCAATAGCTTTAAGTGATTTTTTTATAGCCATTTCTGAAGGAGGAGGAATAGTGCCGTCAATACAACCAATAATTACATTACCATTTCTAAAATATCCAACATCTAAAGCCTGTTCAATAGCCAAAAGCTTATTCAAATGGATATAAAATTTAGCATCTAACTTCAATGTTTTTAAATTGCATTTATTCAAAAAATCTAAAGCATTAATGACGTTTTTAACAACAATAGACTCATCATAATTAAGCTGAATTCTATTATTGATACTTCCATCTAATAAAGACAATGTTTGTATAGGAGATAAAGAAATATTTTCAAATAAAAATAAAGTTTGAGCAAAATATAATTTTGTATTTTCTCTAAGCAAAGTTAATAAAGACCATAAAAAACATGAAACTATTGCATATTCTGATCAGTTGGAGCAGAAAACTCAACTTTCACTATTATAAATAAAATCATAGATCAATAATAATATTATTATTGGTAAAAGTATGATCTGAACTAAGTTCACACTTTTTTAAATAAGTGAAAACAATGGATACATAATTTCAGTTTTATACTACTCAACAAGCTTGAGCGTTTTATTTGAAAATACTTAGAATACCAAATCAAATTGAGATCTTGGTGTGCTTAAATAATTTCACCATACAAATTTATATGGTATTAACTATCACCAAGTAAAACGAATGTTGTGACTTAAATAATCACTTTCAAATTTTAGATTGTTTAAAAATACTCTTTGCTGTAAAAACATCTATAACTTTATGTCGAGGGATCCACAGTAATTGGTTTGTTGTGGCTCTCCAACAATCTTGCCTTTATTTTGATTTGTTATAAAAGTCGATAACATCGCTATCAGCTAAAGGAATATCCTTTTCAATTTCAATCCTATCTTTTAATTCAGAGCAAATGTACATTTTATCTAGTGACTTATATCTAGATAAACTTTCTGAAAAAATAATTAATGCACAGAAAAACATGTTTTTGCACACTAAAAAAGTGCTGTAAATGGCTTAAGAAAGCGAATTGAGTTTTTGCTATGGAAGAAAGTGCAAGTTTTTACTTCCCCCATACTCTTTTTAATTTTTTTCTTGTGATCCTTATAAATCAATAAGTTAAAATTTTAAAAAATATAACCGTGATTTAGATCACATATCTTTATTTACATAAAATTACATATAAATATATCTGTAGTTTTTTTGTAGCACTTTTTTATAAAAACCTGTAGTTTTTTGTAGCGCTAAAAAAAGAGTTTATAAATCAATATACTTTTTCTTTTTGAACCCAACCTCCGGCACCAGATCTTTTCATTGCATCATATCTTTCAAAATCATAATTTTTGCAATTTAATTGATTAATTTATAGCAGTATCAACGGTTGCAAATTTTAATTTATTCCAATATCAGTAAAATTCATTTAAGCAGAACGGTGCTGCAAGTATTCAAAAACTGTAGTTTGTGTAAATTTTATCTGTAGTTTTTTTTAGCAAACTTCTAAAAATACTAAAAACCAGTAATTATTTTAGAGAACAGATAAAATAATGATGCAATATAGGCGTGAGTGGTTCTAAATAAAATTAAGGATCTACCATGAAAACTTTAATTATTTTAGCGACACTAGTTTTACTGTTATGAGCTCAACCTGTATGGTAAATCAGAATTACTCGTGAAGTGTGAAAGTAATTACCTACTTTACCTTTATCTATAATGAAATTTTAATTCAATTTTCTAAATAATGCAGCGACTGTTCCTCGTCACCACATTATTCAAAAATATAAAAATTCTAAATTATTTCATTGCGTAACTCACAATAATGCCTACGTCTTTTCTGAATACTGTTGTTTAAAGCGTTTTGATTTACGTTTTATGACTAAGCACTAAATAGGTCATAGCAGATCTTTATAATAAAGATTGCAATCACAAAGAGCATGATGGGTTTAGTTCCGATAGCACCTTTCTTTTCAAAGAATTTAGCTCCAACGTAGTTACCAGCAATACTAAAAATACCCGCTGTAAGCCCTAAGGTAAAAACTACAGTATCGTTGATACAGAAAACAGTAAAAGCTGCAAAATTTGTAGTGAGATTTACTGCTTTAGCTAAGCCATTAGCATTTTTTAAAGTAAAGTTGGCAAAGCTACAAAAACCTATTAAGAGGAAAGTTCCTGTTCCTGGTCCATATATACCGTCATATATTCCTACAAATAATGATACTAATGAGCACAGCGCAATGACAAGAACTTCACTTAGTTTCTTCTCAGATCCCTGTCCAAAATTTCTGTTTTTTAAGAGGTAATACGCTGTAAGAGGCAATATGAATAGAAGGGCAATTTTAAACTCTCTGTCAGGAACTAACAGTGCTAGCTTTGCTCCAATTGACGATCCTACAAAAGCAAAAATAACGCCAATTACAGCCATTTTTAAGTTAATGTAGCCTAGTTTTGCATATTTGTAGGTGGTAATTGATGTTCCTAGCAGTGCACTTAATTTATTAGTACCAAGAGCAAAATGAGTTGGAAGACCAGAAATAAAATAGGCTGGAAGTGAAATGAGTCCTCCTCCGCCTGCTATTGCATCTACAAATCCAGATAAAAATACAAATGGGCAAACAATAAGATAAACGTAGATATCTATAGTCATTTTAAATACTGATCACTTGATTATTTGAATATGAGTTAAGCACAGGGGACTATAGCACAGGAGAGAATTTATAAAACAGATGTATCGATTATGCTCAAATTTGCACAAAAAAAACGCCTGACAGAGTCAGGCGTGACATATGAACGATTAGCTTAAATTTTTAGTTTGAAAACTTGTAGATAATTGTCTTCTGCAATTGTTTCTCAGGAGTTACCATTGGATTTACATCAGCAAACTGTTGTAAGTGAGGACAATCAGGGTAGAACTCAGGCTCAATACAAACAGCGCACTGATCTTTATAAACCTTTCCATCATCACGGGCTGTGATGTTATTATCACCATGATTTACATAATTAGCAGTATATAACTGGAATGCAGGGTAATCTGAAGATACTTCTAAAGACAATTTCTTGTCGTCAGATGTCACCTTAATAAATGGTTTTGTCAAATCCCCAGCGATTAAAAATGGGTGATCATAACCTAAACTTGCTTTCATCTGGTCATCTTTTCCAATGTCCTGACCGATGGTCTTCTCTTTTGTAAAGTCAAAAGCACCACCTGCTACCTTACGAACTTCACCTGTAGGAATTGAGGTGTCGTCTAAAGGTAAGAACTCAGTTGAATCCATCTTAATGGTGTGATTTAGAATTGAGCTGTTGTGACCGTTTAAGTTGAAGTAGGCATGGTTGGTGATACATGCATAGCACTTCTGGTCGCATTTTCCTGTGTACTGCATAACAAGTTCATTGTCATCAGTTACGGTAAAGACAACGGTTAAATCGAAGTTACCAGGGAATCCCATGTCGCCATCAGGAGAATGAATGGTGTAGGTAAGAGAATTAGCTCTCTTATCTAAAAGTTTGAAACGGCGCTTATCAAAACCTTCTACGCCTCCGTGAAGACAGTGCTGTGCGCCAGAATTTAACTTATATTTTTTGCCATCGATTTCAAACTCAGAGTTTGCTACACGGTTAGCGAAACGACCAATGGTTGCATTAAAGAAGCATGACTGTTTATACCAATCAGCAGGATCTTTTACACCGAGTAAAACTTCACGTGGTTCTTCGCTCTTTACAGGAACCTTCATAGAAATGATGGTTGCACCCCAGTCCATAATGGTAACGCTCATGCCATTAGCGTTAGAGATGGTTTCTAAATTTGGATTTAAAGAATAGCTTTCATTCATGGTGAATTTCCATTTTCTTATTGTTAATTCCTCTACTATGCTAATTATATGGTAAAGAAAATAAGATAAATGAAAACGTTTACAAAATAGTGATATAGCGCAAATTTTTGTGAATATGTATCTATTTAACATTTTGAATTTTAATAAGATTTAAATTGACGAAATTTTGCAACATTGATGATGATAGTATTCAGTTTTCAATTAGTTTGTGTTTTTTTGTTCCAAATTGACTGATTTATCCCATCTATTATTAAAATCGTGACAATTTGAGAATAATAAGGTTAAAGCATAGCTAAAACTTAAGCGTTAGATGTTATGATGAAGTAGTTTTAATGACAGGTTGAAAAGAGGATCACATCCATGCAAAGCTTTTTAGAAATATCAAAAAACCGTTACACTACTAAGCATTACGATCAGGATAAAAAAATCTCACAAAAAGACATTGATACCTTACTTGAGATTGCAAGACTTACTCCATCAGCTGTAAATATTCAACCATGGCATTTTTATGTAGGTTCTACACGGAAAGCAAAAGATCTTATTTTACCCGCAATTCCTGATTTTAATATCCCAAGAATAAGAGATTGTTCTCACTTTATCGTTTTGTGTTCAAAAACCAAGATGACTAAAGATGAATATGATGCACTTACTGAACAAGAGGACAAAGACGGTCGTTTTGGAGATCCTAAACTAAAAGAGGCTATCGGCTCACACCGTATGGAATTTGGTCAGATGCACGAGAAGTTAGGGGATTTTTCACAGTGGACTGCAAAACAGGTTTACCTTGTAATGGCAGCTTTGTTATATGGAGCTGCTTCAATGGGGATTGACTCAACACCAATAGAAGGTATGGACTTTGCTAAAGCTGATGAAATTCTTCGATTAAAAGATACGAATTTACAGTCTGTTGGCATTGTAACTTTAGGCTACAGAAAAGATGACTCTAATGCTCTAAGACCTAAGTCAAGATTAGCAAAAGAAACTATTATTTCATCACTGGACTAAGTAAGAAAAGGAGCAAAATGTTTGAATTTACAACTCAAGGCACATGCAGTAAAAAGATCTTTGTAGAGCTAGATGGCAAAAAGATTAAATCAGTTGCTTTTGAAGGAGGCTGTAATGGTAATTTAAAAGCTATCGGTAAGCTTGTGAAAGATCATGATATTGATGAAATCATTCCTATTTTAAGAGGAAATCTCTGCAAGAACAAGAATACTTCCTGTGCAGATCAGTTAACTTATGCTCTAGAAGAAGCTTATAAAGCAGAGCAGGTCAAATAGTCAGTATAATCACTTCAAAATAAAAAGGTCCTACAAAAAAGCAGGACCTTTTACTTAAATCTCTACTACTCGAAAGATTTAAACGGTACCGTGAGCTCTCCAAGCCGGAACTTTGCTCTCATACTCTTTAATCTCATCTTCATGCTGTAAGGTCAAAGAAATAGCATCTAAGCCTTCTAACAGGCAGTGGCGTCTGAAAGGATCTAAAGTGAAAGTAAAGTGTAGGTTATCGCAATCTACAGTCATCTTTTCAAGATCGATAGTAATTTTAGTACCAGGCTTTGCCTCTAGTACTTTAAAGATCTTATCAACATCTTGTGCTGACAGCTTTAAAGGTAACAGACCATTACCTAAAGAGTTGTTGTAAAAGATATCTGCAAATGAAGGAGCGATAACTGCTCTAAAACCATAACCCATTAAAGCCCAAGGAGCGTGCTCTCTAGATGAGCCGTTACCGAAGTTGTCACGAGCAACTAGAATAGTAGCACCTTTGTACTCAGGTTTATTTAAGTTAAACTCAGGATTTGGTTTTGTTTCAGCATCATCTAAATATCTCCAGTCATGAAACAGGTGAGCACCAAAACCATTTCTATCTACAGCTAATAAGAACTGCTTTGGAATGATCTGATCTGTATCAATATTTGCTGAATCAAGAGGTACTGCAACACCCTTGTGTACGGTAAATTTCTGCATTTATAATCCCCTTAGATAAATTCTCTTACATCAGCGATAGTGCCTTTGATTGCACATGCTGCAGCAGTAGCTGGGCTCATTAGATGAGTTCTTGAGCCTTTACCTTGACGACCTACGAAGTTACGGTTTGAGGTTGAAGCAACTCTAATGCCAGCTGGAGCCTTGTCGTCGTTCATAGCAAGACACATTGAGCAACCTGGCTGTCTCCACTCAAAACCTGCATCGATAAAGATCTTATCCAATCCTTCCTTTTCAGCCTGCTTTTTAACCCAGCCAGAACCAGGAACTGCAATAGCTAACTGAATGTTAGATGCAATCTTGTGACCCTTGAGAACTTTAGCTGCTTCTCTAAAGTCCTCAATTCTGCCGTTAGTGCAAGAACCGATGAATACATAATCAACAGGAGTACCAATTAGCTTCTGACCTGGTTTTAAGTCGATGTACTCAAGAGCATCCTTGCATGATTTAGACACGATAGGATCGCTGTAATTATCAGGTGATGGTACTGTTGCTGTCACAGGAGCTCCCTGACCTGGGTTAGTACCCCAGGTAACATAAGGCTCCAAAGCTGAAGCATCGATAGTAACAGTCTTATCAAATACAGCATCATCGTCAGACTTTAAGGTCTTCCAGTACTCTACAGCTTCATCAAAATCTTTACCTTTAGGTGTATATAGTCTACCTTTTAGATATTCAAAGGTAGTCTCATCAGGGGCAATCATGCCTGCTTTTGCGCCAAACTCGATAGCCATGTTAGACAAGGTCATTCTGCCTTCCATAGACAGAGCGCGTACTGCTTCACCACAGAATTCAACAGCATAACCAGTACCACCTGCTGTAGTTAATTTAGCAATGATTGCCAGAATTAAGTCTTTAGCGTAGCAACCTTTTTTCAGACGACCAGTACACTCAATCTTCATGGTCTTTAGACGACCCTGCTTTAGAGTTTGAGTTGCCATTACGTGTTCAACTTCAGAAGTACCGATACCAAAAGCTAGAGCACCAAAAGCGCCATGAGTTGCTGTGTGTGAGTCACCGCATACTAATGTAGTGCCTGGCAGTGTAAAACCGGTCTGTGGTCCAATGATATGAACAACACCTTGGTTTTCTTCACCAAAACCAAAGAACTTAACACCAAATTTCTTGGTATTAGACATTAAAGCTTTGATCTGCTCTTGAGCCATTGGTGAGCAGGCTTCAATGGTCTGTGATCTTGTTGAAATGTCATGATCCATAGTTGCCAGGTGCAAATCAGGACGGTGTAGCTTACGACCTGCCTGTTCAATACCAGCAAAAGCCTGAGGTGAGGTTACCTCATGGACTAATTGTCTATCAATATACAGAGTTGGCAGCTCGCCTTCCTGCTGGAAAACAATATGACTGTCGTAAACTTTCTGATAAAGTGTTTTACCCATTTTTAAAACCTATGTGTTCTAATTTATTTATTTTTAGCCATTGATCTCTGAGGCAATCTTGTCACCCATCTCTGATGTAGATAGAGCAGGGCGAGGTGAAGCACCTGATTCCATTAGATCTCCAGTCAGATAGCCTTCTTTTAGTACTTTAGCTACAGCATCTTCAATGCATTTAGCTGCATCGTACTCTTTTAGAGAGTAGCGAAGCATTAGAGCTGCTGACAGGATTTGAGCAATAGGGTTAGCAATGTTCTTACCTGCAATATCAGGAGCAGAACCACCTGCAGGCTCATATAGACCGAAACCGCCCTCACCTAATGAAGCTGATGGTAACATGCCCATAGAACCAGTGATCATTGCGCACTCGTCTGATAAGATATCACCGAACATGTTTGAACATAGCATTACGTCAAACTGAGCAGGGTTCTTAACTAACTGCATAGTAGCGTTATCAACATAGATGTGCTCAAGTTCAACCTCAGGGTAGTTTTTAGCCATCTCTGTTACAACTTCACGCCATAGAACCGAACTCTGTAAAACGTTTGACTTATCAACAGAGGTTACTTTCTTATTACGTAACATAGCTGCTTCAAAAGCAATCTTAGCGATTCTTTCAATTTCAAAACGGTGGTAGATCTCAGTATCGAAAGCTTTTTCCTGTGGACCTGTACCTTCTCTGCCTTTAGGCTGACCAAAGTAGATACCACCAGTAAGCTCACGAACGCACAGCATATCAAAACCGCGCATTGCAATATCAGCACGTAATGGAGACAGTGATCCTAAACCCTGGTAAATCTTTGCAGGACGGAAGTTACAGAACAGGCCAAACTGCTTACGTAATGGTAGAAGAGCACCAGCTTCAGGACGCTTTGCTGTAGGTAAGTGATTCCATTTAGGACCACCTACAGATCCGAATAAAATTGCATCAGCCCACTTACAAGCATCCATGGTCTGCTCAGGTAGTGGCGTACCGCAAGCATCGATAGCGCAACCGCCAACTAACTCTTTTTTGTACTCTAAGGTAAAGTTAAACTTTTTCTGAACAGCTTCTAAAACCTTTAAAGCCTCATTCATTACCTCAGGACCGATACCATCACCTGCTAGTACTGCAATTTTATAATTCTTAGCCATTTTTAAGCATTCTCCTTTTCGTGCTTTTCTTCTTCAATAAGTTGTGCTCTATAAATACTGTTACATGCTGAAATCAGTGACAGGGCAGAAGCTTCGATAACATCAGTTGATAAGCCTTTACCGTGATAATGTCTATTGTTGTAAATAACGTCAACATCAACCTGACCTTGGGCGTTCATACCTGAACCTTTTGCTGAAATTACAAAGTTGTCAAGCTTTAGCTTGATACCGGTTAGTCGTGAAATACAGTTAAACACTGCATCAACAGGACCGTTACCTGTACCTGATTCTGTTCTAGTTCTCTTACCAATCTTCAGGCGAACTGAAGCTGTAGGAATAATGTTTTTGCCACCTGACATTACATTTAAGCTGTCTAACTCAAACTGTGAATCCTCTTCTTGTTCATGAGATAAGAACAGCAGAGCCTCTAGATCATAATCAAAGACTTGACCTTTTCTGTCAGCTAACTTTAAGAATCTTGCATAGATATCATCAAGATCATAAGAACCTTCACGATAACCTAATTTTTCTAGAACAGCCTTGATCATATGACGACCGGAACGAGCGGTCATATGCATGTTGTTTTCTTTGAAACCAACGCTCTGAGGAGTTAAGATTTCGTAAGTGCTCTTGTTCTTTAATACACCATCCTGGTGAATGCCTGAACTGTGAGCAAAAGCATTTGAACCAACAATAGCCTTGTGGCTAGGAACTGGTTCATTGGTAATACCTGATACCACCTGACTTGCTCTTGCAATGTTCTCGGTGACGATGTTGGTGTAAACACCTTTCATGTATTCCTTACGCAGTTTCATTGCCATTACAACTTCTTCTAGTGAAGTGTTACCTGCTCTTTCACCAAGTCCATTTACGGTACACTCAATCTGGCGGGCGCCTTCCATAACAGCAGACAGAGAATTTGCTGTAGCCATTCCCAGATCATTGTGGCAGTGTACAGAGATTACTGCCTTGTCAATATTAGGAACTCTGTTGTAAAGAGTTCTGATAATGCCACCGAACTCATAAGGAAGGGTATAACCCACAGTATCTGGAATGTTGACTGTTGTAGCTCCTGCCCTGATTGCGTTTTCTACCATTCTGCACAGATGGTCAATAGGAGTACGACCTGCGTCCTCGCAGGAAAATTCGACATCATCAGTGTAGTTTCTTGCTCTTTTTACTGCATGAACGGCCATTTCAACGATATCGTCAAAGTCCTTCTTCAGTTTGTCGTGAACATGAATATCTGATGTTGCAATAAAAGTATGAATTCTGTAGTGATCAATACCTTTAAAGGCTTCATAGCAGGCATCGATATCTTTATCAAGGGCTCTTGACAGACCGCAGGCTGTAGATGTCTTCAGTGCCTGAGCAATTTCTCTTACAGACTGAAGGTCTCCAGGTGAAGAAATAGGAAAACCAGCTTCAATAACATCAACACCTAGCTGTTCAAGACAAAGAGCGATCTGTAATTTCTGCTTTGCAGATAGAGACTGCTGTAGAGCCTGTTCGCCATCACGAAGAGTTGTATCAAAAATAATGACTCTATTTTTATCGACTGCCATATTTTTGCCTTACCTTTTTTATACTGAAAACAATAAATTTGAAACTTTTACAACTTACATCTTTAATTACAAAAAGTATGTAATTGTCTTTGGTGTTAGGTATCTTATCACTATGAAAATGTAATTGAAGTAGTTTTTACAATGTTTATGAATAATAAAATTTAATATATTGAATTATATAATAATTTATTTTCAAAAATATTATAAAATGTAATATAAAAAATGTATTATTACTTTGCAATATATGTATATATTGCAAAATATGATTTTTGCAATTTAGTGTACTTCTGTAAAAATCTAACAAATGAAACTGATTCTATTTGCAAATGATATGGTTGTTAACTATGATCGCTACTGCAATGACAGTGCAGTTCATGAGCATGCTTAAGATTACGTCCGAATACTTAAGATCTGACCTAATAAAAGGAGATCCACATGGATAGAAAATTTTTTGAGATAACCCCAGACGAATTTAACTACAGTGCCTTTAAACTTATTGCCAGAGACTGGCTTCAGATAACTGCAAAAGCTGATGGCAGAGTCAACACCATGACAGCCTCATGGGGAGGAGTAGGTCAGATGTGGGGTAAAAATGCCGCTTACATTTTTATAAGACCGCAGCGTTTTACCAAGACTCTTGTAGATAAGACAGAGCTCCTTACTCTTCAGGTACTCCCAGAGGCTTTAAGAAAAGTTAATTCCTACTTTGGTTGCAAATTCCACTTTAATATAAACGCAAATCCAATATAATCGATCATCATTACAA